>Ga0209573_1002413_pt1 | contig 23942 bp, 18 predicted proteins | sample TNRBio252014_DNA_FD_185870 | JGI IMG/M metagenome (GOLD analysis project Ga0209573, IMG submission 185870) | Wastewater treatment Type I Accumulibacter community from EBPR Bioreactor in Madison, WI, USA - TNR Reactor_6/25/2014_ DNA (SPAdes)... | ecosystem: Engineered > Bioreactor > EBPR >...
TTTAAAATTATAACCGCACTTTTTCATGAAAAAGTCGATTTTTGCATGTCTATAAATATATTAACGAAATGCTAACCGCTTTATTAGCAAATATTTAGGAAAAATTTAAAATCTTAGACAGGCTCTATTTAGTGCCAGCCACAATCAAATAAAAAATCCGAAAAAAAAACATACCACAATATTTACAATCAAAAATATTTAAGAACGCAGATTTCTCCACGCTAGATGTGGCAGTAGCCTTGCCAGTCCAACTTAAAATTTGAAAATGCTAAAATCAGATGCAAGAGCTAAAAAAAACACGGCAGCGTAGTTTTATTGGGGGGTCAGCACGAGATGTGCATCGAAATCGAACCAGAATGGCTTTTTCGCTAAAAACCACAATAGCCCTAAAAAAGAAGCGCTTATAAACGCTTCTTTCTAGGGTTGCTTGCAGTGCTTTATTTTGTTAAAATACTCAAAATTTTATTGGAACGGCTTACAAAAGAGGCCATGCGAGAAGGGTCAAAATTTCTTTGTGTAATCAACGCTAAATCATGAATATGGTTAACCACTAAATCTAAATCATCGCTTCGATTGGCTTCTTTTAATTCTGTCACCTTCTGAACTACTGGGCTTTCAGAATTAACCACAAAAGTGTAATGATCAAGCACTTTGATTTCACCTTGGTTCTGATTCATTTGCATTTCATTCATGCGTCGCATGAATTCAGGCAAAATAACCATTCCAGCAATATCACCACCTTTTAAAGGCTTAACTTCAATCGTAATTTTATCGTTATTCAAAACCTCTTTAAAAATAGAAGTGATTTTTTCATTACGATCAACTTCTGATGGCTCTTCCTTCTTTTCACTTACAACATGGTCAAACACTTCAGAATCAATACGAACAAAGGTTACTTTCATACCCTTGTATTCCATCCATTGCATAAAATGGGCATCAATAGATGAATCCATTATTAAAACTTCTTTGCCGTTAGATTTAAACATATCAATATAAGTAGATTGAGCATCTAAATCTGAAGCATAATAGATCTTCTTTTGTTCTGGCAAAGCATCTTCTTTGTCTTCATCCTTATTTTCTTCACCCTCTGTTTTAGGCTCCTCTTTCTTTTCTTCATTTTCAACTTTAGGGTAATTTCTCTCTAGATATTCTGGAATAGATGTGAAATTGCCATCTTTGGTAGTTTTGAACAACACATGTTTTTCCATACGATCAGCAAACTTATCGTCATTCATGCAACCATATTTAATAAATGGGTGTAAATCTGCCCAGATTTTTTCATAGTTTTCTTTGTCATTGGTATGCATACCATGAAGCTTATCGGCCACTTTTTTAACAATTTGTGCACCAATTTTTTTTAATTCTGGGTGACCTTGCAATGCAGATCTACTTACATTTAACGGCATATCTGGCCAATCAATCACGCCTTGCAATAAAGTTAAAAACTCAGGAATAAACGATTGCATTTCATCCGTAACAAAAACACGGTTTGAATACAATTTAATTTTATTTTGGTTGGCTTCGAATCTTGTTTTTTGAGGGAAAAATAAGACGCCACGAATTGGCACAGGTACATCAAAATTCAAATGGATCCAAAACAATGGTTCCTTTTCAAATGGGTATAGCTCTTTGTAAAAAGCCTTATACTCATCCTCTTTCACATCACTTGCAGTTCTAGCAAATATAGGGTTATCTACATTAACTTGCTCGTCACCAACAAAAATTTTGTAAGGAAAAAAACGACAATATTTTTTGACAGTTTCTTTGAGGGTATAGTTGTTTAAGAATTCTTTGGAATCCTTGTCAATATGCAAAACAATTTCTGTTCCAAGTTCTTGTTTGTCAATCTCTTCAAGAGTAAACTCAATCGAGCCATCACAAAACCATTTAACGGCTTTTTCTTCTGGACGATAGGATTTAGTTTTTATTTCAACTTGGCTAGCAACCATAAATGCAGAATAAAAACCAAGACCAAAATGCCCAATGATTCTGTTTTGATCGTTTTTGTCAGTAAATAATTTGGCGAAATCATTCGCACTAGAAAAGGCTACTTCATTAATGTATTTTTTTACTTCTGCCCCCGACATACCCAAACCATTATCGCGAATCGTTAGTGTCTTCGCGGCTTCATCAGCGATTATTCGAATTTCTGGCACAACATCTTTATGTGTGCTATCACCCATTAAAACTAATCGGCCGTGTTTAGTGATTGCGTCGGCCGCATTTGAAATCAACTCTCTCAAAAATATATCGTGCTCAGAATATAGAGCCTTTTTAATAATTGGGAAAATATTTTCCGCGGAAACTGAAATTGTACCTGTTTCTGCCATCTTTCTCTCCATCTGTAAATAAATGTTAATAAAACCAAATTTTAGGTGCGCTATATTATATAGAACGCAAAAAATGTCAAACCTTCCTACAAGCTTCTTTTTTTATTAGATAAAGTGCAAAATTATAAACAAAAACCAATTTCATTAGGTTTATGTTTACAAATAGTTTAATATAATACCTCGTTTACAAAAAGATGATTTTCAGTAAGAAAACTACCTAATGCAAGACCAAAGAACAAAACAGACAGCCCTCGCAATTAGCCTGCTAGCCCAGCAATTTTCCTTTGTTTTGCTTGGGGATCAAATAAACGAGTTACATGCTAACGCAACCGATTTTCAAGAAAAAGGCATAGAGTTTAAGATATTATATTTAAATAAAACAAATACTTCACTTCCTACTATATTAGCTCCATTTGCAACTCAAAGCATTTCAAAGCTAGAACCCGAAATGCTAGATAAGTTTGAAGTGGTGCTTTTAGCTTGTGCAGAAAGTGCGGAGCTTGCATCATTAATTGTAAACTTAAAAAACCAAAAAAAAATAGTCTTAAATATTAGCTCTGACTCAATGCAAGGCAATGCTAGTTTGCCGCTGACTTTTCTACAAGACGATCTAGAAGTCAGTATTCATGCCAATGGGCGTACCGATCGCCAAGCGCGAGCACTAAAAGATTATTTGAAGCGCCACACCCAATGTCTAAAAGACATGACTTTGTTGGTAGTAGGCACTGATCACAATACGCTAGATTTAGAAGAACGCGAGCCATATCACCTTCAAAGCCCTCAATATGAAATTGTATCTGAGCAATTAAGTCTAATCGCAGGTATTCAAGAATTTTTTGTATTAAACACCTGTAATCGCATTGAAGTTTATGCCATTGCAAGTCGCAGTCAAAATACGATTCAATTTTTGACAAGAATTTTAAATTTTGATCATTTAAGCGAAGAAAAATTCTATATAAAATACGATACCAACGCTTTTTCTCATTTATGTTTAGTGATGAGCGGCTTATTGTCGCAAGTTCCCGGCGAATCTCATGTCGTGCAACAACTGAAAAAATCAATCGAAACGGCTAAATCTAATAAATGGGCAGGTGGCTTAACAAAACAAGTTTTCGATAATGCATTATTTGTCAGTAAAAATGTTCGACAATCCACAATGTCAATGTTGTATCATTTAGAAATCGAAGATTTGTCGACTAAGTACGCCCATGAATCAGCTAGTCACATTACCAATAAATCGGTTTTGATTTTGGGTGCAGGAGTTGTTGGCCAAGGGCTAATAGATCGCATTTTACTGCATAAACCAGAATCCATTAAAATAGCGTATCGTGCTAACAAACCTGATTTAAGTCGCTACCAAGATTTACCCGTTTCAGCACATCAAATTTCTGATTTGAATCAATTTCTAGGGCAAGTCGATACTATTTTTTCTGCTGTTACTACCAGTCGATTTATCTTGCATTCGTCTCATACCCCCTACTTTAAAAAAGAAAAGCCAGTTTTAATTGTTGATTTGTGTGTACCGCGAAGCATCGATCACCACATTCAGTCAGAATGTAAAAATGTTTGTATCGCTGACATTGAATCGATTAAAAAATGGTATTTGAAAATTGTTACAAATTTAGAAGCTATCAAAAAAATTGGACTCGATGAAATCAATAAACGAATAGGTAGATATGAAAAAATTCTTGATAAAGAGTGGTTGCAGGAACAGTAAGCTTTCTCTAATCCAAACCGAAAACGCCTTAAATGCTATTAAGGAAGATTTGCCTAAACTCGAATTTAAAATCATTGGCATTCAATCTTTTGGTGACAAAAACAAAAATATTAACTTAGATTCACCTGAAGCCCCTGAAGATATCTGGACAAGAGAATTAGACGAAATGCTTTTGAATGGCAGTATCGATATAGCTGTTCATAGCGCCAAAGATTTACCTCCAAAATTACACCCCAAAATTGATTTTTTTTGGTTACCTTGGTCTGAAGAGCCTGGCGATGTTTTAATTTTTAGAAAAGGCCAAACTGAAAAAGATTTGCCAAAAAAACCAATTGCCGCTGTTAGTAGTGAGCGCCGCTCCATTTATGTGAAAGAAAAATACCCGAAAGCAATATTAAAGCCAATCCGCGGAACTATCGAAGAAAGAATTGCCCAACTCGATAATGGCGATTTTGATATTTTGTTGATGGCTGAAGCGGCTTTAAATCGACTGCATTTGCAAGATAGAATCTCCTTTAAAATCCCTTTAAAAGATTTACCACCACCTGAAGGGCAAGGTAAAATTGCCATCACATTTCTTAAGCATAATGCAACCGCATTGATACTGCGAGATCTATATATTCAACCCGTTACTTTTGTTGGGGCTGGGCCAGGCGACCCCGAATTATTAACCATTAAAGGCAAAAAAGCTCTAGAACGAGCAGATTGCGTGTTGTATGATGCGCTCGCAAACCCCACTCTTTTAGATTTTGCAAACCCTCAAGCTGACAAAATCTTTGTAGGTAAACGAGCTGGCGAACACAGTATGCAACAAGACAAAATTTCCGAATTAATGACTCTTAAAGTCAAACAGGGTAAATCTGTATTACGACTAAAAGGTGGCGACCCCGCTATTTTTGGCAGATTAGCAGAAGAACTTCACGCCCTCAAAGCGTATCAAATTCCTTATCGAATTATACCAGGGGTCAGCGCTTTAAACGGAGCAACCCTTGCAAGCGGCGTATTGTTAACGGCAAGAGGCATCAATCAAAGTTTTTTAACAGCAACCGCAACAACTGAAATTATTGAAAAAGATTATTTGAAGCAATATGCCTCAATTCGTCAGCCTGTTATTTTTTTTATGGGCTTAAAACAAATCAATCAAATCGTAAAAGAATATCTAGCTTCAGGCTGGGCACCAACCACCCCCATTGCTGTAATTTCCGATAAATATCTGTTCGGCGCAGTTAGAGGAAATCTTAAAAATATTAAGACGAAATTATCACAATCAGGTTTAAAAGCACCTGCGCTGATCGCAATTGGCGACTTTGCCTCTGAAGACAATAATTTGCAACCATCCAAAAATATTTTAGATCAATGCCAAATATTATTACCAGGGGTTAAAGAAAGCGTTGAACATTTAAGCGAAGAAATTGAATGTTTTGGCGGCACACCTGTTCCTTGGCCAATGGTTCAGCTTACAATAAACCAATCAATTGTCGATAACCTTAAAGATATTGCTTCGTTTGATTTAATAGTTCTAGCTTCACCTGCTGCTGTAAGATTCTTTTTTGAACTGGTAGTTCGAAACAAATTATCTTTTTCAAAAAACATCGAGTTTGCCGTAACAGGGCCAGGCACCGCCTTAGAACTTCAAAAGTTTGGTTGGTTTCCTAAATACATTCCAAACTCCGATTTTAGCAGTAAGGGGCTAATTAAAAAATTTATGGAATTTAATTTATCCAGCAAAAATATTTTAATACCGCATTCTGATATAGGCGGTGAAGAAATTAAAAATTATCTATCAAAAACTTCATTTGTCACTAGTATCATTCTTTATCATAACGCGCCAATTACCCCTGAAAAGCCATTGCCAGAATTTATGGCTATTCTATTCACCAGCCCCTCTAGCGTTCAACATTTTATTAAAAAATATAAAGCAACCATCTTAAAGAAAAAACTAATTATTGCCATTGGCCAAGTAACCGCCGCTGAAATATCTAAACATAAAATAAAAGTCGATGTTATCGCAAAAGAAAGCACCACCAAAGGCCTTGTAAAAGCACTCACCTGTGCCTTGCAAAACAACAAAATAAAAATCAAATAAGACTAAATATCAAAATTGGTTATACTATTTTAAGTCTAATTTTCTAAAGCATTGCCGTTAGAATATAGAATATGTTTTAACGGGTGTGTTCGCCTCATGATGTATCTTGGTAACACTTTTAGGCGAACCGTAATTGATAACATGCGTAGAGACGGGTTTCAAACCCGTCTCTACCACTCTCTCATCAACAACCCCTAAACTAGAGTTCTTACAAAAAACAGACATTTATAAAAGCTTCACAAAACCACATCATAGGACGAATGCACCCGTTTTAACTAGAAAATCATTTTTTCTTGGAAGAAACCAAATGTTTTTCCAAGTGTCCCACAAACTAGGGCTAGATGTTTCTGTTAATATTTTTTCTTCTGGAAACTTCTCAACTAAACGCCAATAGGCTCGACCTAACGAATGATAAGGAATACCTGGAAACATATGATGCAGGGCATGATACTGTGTTCCGATTGGGCAAAAAATATGAGTAAACACAGAATTACTTGTAACGGAGAGCGAATCTCTTATTTGATCCATAAAGCTCATATCGTTTCCAGTGCTTTTAGACCAATGAGTAGCCCCTAATGACCTTAAAGAATTCATTGTCAATATGATTATCATTACAAAATACCATTGAAAGAATAGTTTTAAAGGTATTTTTTCAAATAGAATTAAAACCAATACAAGCCAGGTTAGAAAACAACAGGAAAACTCTTCGCAATACCATTTAAACAAATCTGATTTCTCCCTTGGTAACTTTCGAACAAAAGTAAATCTAAGTCCCATAAAAGACATTTTTTCCATAACCAAGAATCTTAGCTTAGAATTTGAAAATGATACTATTGTTAGAATCATAAATCTAAATACTGAAAATATAGGAATTACTAAATTGTAAACGAAATGCAAAACAATTAACCATCTTGATTCAGTACCAAACTCAATATACTCGCCATCCGTATTTTTACCGTAATCTTTTCTTGAATGATGAGAAATATGAATACTTTTATACAAAAAATGTGGAGCCAACAAAGGCATACCGCAGAAAATATGCCAAATCAAATGAAACCAAGGTAACGAACCCTTTTTCACATGCACCAGCTCATGTGTAAAGGCAATCGCACGATAAAAACTAACGGCGCTTAATAATATCAAAATATAATAATAGAGGGTGTTTTCAAACGACAAAACAGAGGCTAAAATAAAAAGCCCCCAAGCAAAAAATACACTTAATAATAAATCACACCAATAGATGTAGGCTTTGACATTAAACAGGTCTCGGATTTCTGACTTCATTTTATTGAAATCTGGATTTTGTTTATTTTTTATTTTATAATTACTCAGTAAAATTTTTTGAGTAACCAGATCGTCCCCGATCTGGTAGCAAAATCTAAACTTAAAATGCGCCAGATCTTGCGGTGCCACGCTTAGACGATCTGACTACCAACTCCATAACTCGCTGGGTAACTATTCATTTGTTCCAATTTATTTAATAAGCCGCTTGAAAAAGACCTGATTCAGAGAACCCAAAATAAATTTTTTCGTCAGCAGACATTGGTTTTGTTTGGTTTCTTAAATATTGGGCAACCAAAGACTCCTGCTCTTTTTTTATAAAAAATGGATATAGCGTTCGTTCCTTTTTGTCTAAAAGTTGACCGTTATTACAACGATAAATTTCAGTTTGATAAGTATTACTAGATAAACTCAATAAAACGGCTGGCGCACCTTTAACTTGTGGGCAAGATTTTAGCCCCCCAATCTCTTCAAAGCATAAAATGGACTTATAATATTCTTTGTGACGCGGATTTACTTCAATAATAATGTTATTTGCTTGATTAACTTTAGTTGCATAAATGGCCATATAATTAAAAAGTAAAATCAAGATCTCTTTTGAATTTCGATAATTAGGGCTAATGACTAACCTTGATATTTCAATAATTCTTTTTTTTGAATTGCGAAGTGTATTTAATTCTGCATGATATATCTTATCGGCAGGTAATTTTTTATACCCATCAAAAACCATCGTTAGTGAGCCTGCTATATTTTTTTGAGAATCGCGCACTATTAAAATTACCGTTTCTGGCTCAGTATCATAGGCATTGATCAGCCATTGTTGGCTATTTTCTTTGATAAAGCCTTTATGAAGGTAAACTTGATAGGCAAGCTTAAAAACGGCCTCTCTTTCTTCCAAAGAATTCGCAATTCTGACAGTGAAGTCTTTTAACTTAGGCTTTTCTAATAAAGGTTGATTATTTTTTAATGAAAATATTGTGTTGCGTATAGCAATGGAAACTCTGGAAGGTGATTTTTTATTGATCATTTGATGGCACCTTTATTTAAGAGGAACAAATCTTGATTAACATCAATAATTTTAGAAGGAGAATTTGAAACTGGGGTGTATCTACCAGGTGAAATAATTTGATGCGGGTCAATTGCTGATTTAAGTTGTTGCGATAGCTTCCAACAAGGTGAAGTTGGCTTTATAAACTTATTCATCATGTCGATACCTAATCGATAGGGCAGATACCCTTCAGCCCCTTCTGCTGTAAACAACTCTTCATGACATTTTTTGGCTTTAAATTCTTCTAACTCGTTGTTTTTGTCAAACAAAATAGGCACGGTGCTATCGCAACATTGACCAGAAAATATTGTTAGGGTAATTAAAGGGTTGATGTAATGCTTGAAACAAACTTCATTGGTAATTCGCACATGCTTACGAACATCTTCTGGTGTTAACGGTATCAATGGCGCATGCCAAATCAAACCACAATTGTCATGGGCAGGATTTAGAGTTTTTGTAAAATCAGGCTGTTTAGGCATTCGCCAGTATGCAAGCGGTAACGCAACTTGACTAGGTTTACCTGATATATTTTGAATAGCTGCGCTTAATGTATCTAATTTTTGCTTTAAATTATTTTGATAAAATGACGGCATCAGATATTTTACCCATCTGATTTTTTCTATTTGTTTTTCAGTTACAAAATGAATACGCTTAATAAATGGCTTCAAAGTTTTTTTAATCATTTTTTGGGAGGCATTCGTTAATTCTTTAGTTCCATAAAGGGCTCCAAAACCTGTCCATTCCGTAATGTTATGTTTTTTCGATAAACGCAAAATTGCTTCTTCGCCGACAAGAGCTTGACTATTTTTTGCATCTTTTGGCGCAGGCTCCATCATTGCAAGCACTCGCCTGGCATTCATCAAATTGATAGCTCCAATATTAGAACCAAGCGACTGTTTTAATTTGCGAATGGCGAGCACAGCTCCTTCTAAACAACTATCATTTCTTAATGAAAAGAAAAATGCTGATATCACTTCTGGCTGTGGGGCAATTAAAATTGTACCTTGAGTCACAATTCCAAAATTCCCTTGTGTGAAAATACCATCTAAATAGGGGCCAAGACCCCATTTAAACAATTGATTAATTTTAATGCCACCCATTTCAGCGAGCGCCGGTATATACAAATCTCCGTTAGGTAAAACTGCCTGAAAAGAAGTGACTGCCTCAAAATGATCACTATGAGGTGTTAGCCCATAACCGCGTTCTAAGGCATTTCCCAGAATACTGGCTGATGGACCAGCACCAGTTGTTGGTACCATGAATTTGACCTCTTGCCTTTGAAAGAAATCGTATAAATCCTGTTGAGTAACTCCTGGCTCAATGGTCACAACACCTAAGTCAGGGTCAAAATCAAAAATTCTCTTCATTTGGGAAAGATCCAATAAAAAAGAATCCTTAACAACAGGGCTACTGCACCCATACCCCCAATTTTTGCCACCACTAATCGTGTAAAGAGGAATTCGATGTGTATTGGCAATTTTTACAATCGACTGAATTTCTTCGGTGCTTGTAGGCTTTAAAACTCCACGAATTGTTTTTTGATTATTAATCGTATTTTTGGAATAGGGTTCAAGCTCTAATTTATTCAACAATATTGCAGCTGACGACAAACAATGCGACCATTCTTGTATGGCTTTTTCATATTTGTCTGTTTCTAAATAGGTATGGTTTTGCATAGGCTTAGCCTCTCAAGTGATGATATAGGCATTTAATGATTTATTTCTTAACAATCTCTATGCCAAATTTCAAAAATTCTATAAACCATTGATACATAATGACTTATATAAACTCTGATGAGGTTTTCGTAAAACTGATAGACAGATGCTATATTATTTGTATATTAAATCGATATTATCTAACTATTAACTAATCATTAAATGAATGCATGGCTATGACCACTTTGGAAGAAAACTTAATCAAGTGTTGGCTTTATGATCCAAATCGGTTTTATGAAGAAATTGCTCTTTTAAATGAAAAAAAAACGCATCGCTGGCTAGAGGGAATTCTATTGTTTCGAAAGCTTCGCTACCAACCAGAAAGTGTTGCTGAATTATTAAAATTTGTGAATCAGGAAAACACACATCACTCATCAGATGTCGTTAACTTTTTTTATTTCCTAACTTGGTTTTATTGGAGCGTCAGTATTGGTCGCAAGGACGAGGCGAAGTCAATATTGTCGCAATTAGAGATGTTTTCAAGCTCACAACATCATCTCGTCTTGCAAGCAGAGATATTGCTGTGTAAAACTTTGACCACTGATAAAAAAGATGGGCTACATCTTTTCCACAAAGGAGTTAGCCTTTTACCAACAGATTCTGTGCGTTATCAAAATTCTGTCAAAAATCTTATGGATTCTTATTCCAGTTCCGGCAGATTAAATTTTATGGATAAAAAATTAATAGAAAAGATTCCCAAAGAATTTGTCGACTTTTTTTCATTTCTTCATGCCGTTGAAAATGGACAGCTCGAAGAGGCATTAGTTTATAAAAAAACCGTTATAGAAAATATGCCTGTCATTCCAGATAACATTAAACTAAAATTTAATAATTCGATTTGTTTACTCGATTTTTATTTAGAAAAAAATATAGATGGCAAAATGAATGAATGGCTTCTCCCTGTTCAAGCTTTGCTGCAAGGTAATCATAAATTAGCATTAGAAACCGCCAAAGGGTTTCATTCTCGTTGTCATATGTTAGGCGATTTTTTTATGGATTTCTTTCGTTTCTCTTTGATTCGTAGTTATTTAGTCAATAAAAATGTAGATGCGGCCAGACGAGAAATTGATAGGTGGAAAGTGAAAGTAAATAATTATTGCTTAGCCGATTTTTTCTACGCGCGCATTGAACTTTTAAGTGGTAATATGAAAAAAGCAGGTGAATATTTTGCAAAAGCAAAGAAAACATGTGTTGAAAATAATGCTATGGGCCGATTAGACTTTGAACTTGAATTATCACATGAAATGCAGCCTAAACAAATCCGCTATTTAATGGATTATTCAGCTGAACATGCTCCACAGGAAGTTATAACAGTACCTTCAGATGAAATGGCAAAAACCGAATCAGAAGAAGAAGGTATTTATCGAATCAAAGGTATTAGCAGACAAATTTTAGAAATTAAGGATGAGGTTTTAAAATATGCTGCGTCAGATATACCCGTGCTAATATTGGGTGAAACAGGTGTTGGAAAAGATCTTATTGCAAAATCAATTCATGAAGAATCTAAAAGAAATAAAGCTCCTTTTATTGCCATTAACTGTAGCGCCATATCGGAAAACTTATTGCAATCAGAACTTTTTGGGCATGAGGCTGGTGCGTATACGGGGGCCACTAAATCTCGAAAAGGAATTTTTCAAGAAGCTGGCCATGGCACCGTGTTTCTAGATGAAATCGGCGATATTAGTAGTGGTCTACAAATGGCCTTGCTAAGAGTATTGGAATCAGGCGAGAATCGAGCTGTGGGAAGTTCAAAATCACAGCCCATTCATTGTCGAATTATTGCTGCCACGAATGTTTTTCTTGAAGAAAAAGTGAATGCCGCCATCTTTCGAAAAGATTTATTATTTCGCTTAAAACGCTTAGTGATTAAGGTGCCACCACTACGAGATAGACCTCTTGATATTCCGTATTTAGCAGATTACTTTTTAAATAGGAATCGAAGTTCATCTGAAAATTTAGAATTAAGTCCAGAATTAAAAGAGGCATTTATGACTTATCTCTGGCCTGGAAATATTAGAGAACTAAAAAACGAAATTGAAAAAATGAAGTTTTTAAACTCAGAATGTACTATTTTTGATGTTAAGGAAGCCAAATTTTTAAACCAAAAAAATAAAATCGTTTCCGATAAAACCAAAATCCGCATCGCTGAACCAATAAAAGATGAGACAAATGAAAACACAAATACCAAAAAAGCACCTCCTAATATATTAAAAGACAATGTCTTTCAGGAAAGCGGTGCATATTTTCGTCGCATCAATGCAATAAAGGCATTGTTTATTGAGCACAAACAGTTAACCCGCAAGGAAATTTGCATTATTATTGGTGCTCACAATTTTACGATTGGCAAAGACCTAAAACATTTACTCTCAACAAAATTCATTAAAAAAATAGAGCCAACGACTTCACCAAGAACCCACTATTTTGAACTGATCGACTCAAAAACCTAATGCATGTTTTATTGAGCAAATAAATTGATTCCGATTTATGCCAGTAAATCTTTCAGTACACCGATGAAATCTCTTTTTATTTCTTATCAAGGTTGGCTTTGGTTGTCGGAATCGAATCAAAATGGCAACAAACCTTTAATAATCACAGGCTTAATTTTACTTACATAATTTTCGATTGTGCTTTTTGGCGCACCCACAAGAGAAATGCCCCTATAAAATATGCTTTTAAATAATACAAGACCGTGGAGCAAAGGCACTGCCCTGACTCTACTTTATACCACCTTTTTATAGTTCAAAATAAAATCTTCTTTTTGAAAATCATAAAATACTCACGACAGCCGAAATATGTCTATAGCTATTTTTTTAATTAAAAAACTCATATTAACTTGTCAAAGAGCAAATCGTCACAATACTTTTGCACCGATATTAAAGTTATTATCTTGCATTTCTATTCAGAAAAACCACATTTTTCTCGCAATTTAGAGCAGATGATTTTTTTGGCCATACGGGCCTAGAATCCTTGCTTCCTGATACGCCCTGATCTGAATATTCTTGAACAATTTCTAGGTCTCTATGTTCACAGAATCGCTTTAAATCAAGGGTTTGATTGTCGGTTGTTTGTTCCTTTGTTGAAACTCTACAATAAATAGCTACTTTTTTGGCCATAATTAAATCTCCTGATACATTTTTTCGCCCTGTTTGTAAAAATTCAGGATAGGCTAGGGCTTTAGGGCCTTAGGGCCTTATCCTGATACAGCCAATCAAGAGTATTTGCCTACTCTTGGTTGGTACTTCAATCACAGCTTCAATAAATACTCTTCAGCTTCTTTTCTACGCTCTTCTAAATCGGCTAAAACCTCACGATTGTTTTCAATGAATTCTAAGGCTTTTTGGGCTTGTTTTTCGGTTAATTTTTTAAGAATCGTTTTGCCTTCACTTTTTCGGCTCCAATACCAATAAGGCCCATGTTTATATTTATCGTCTTCATGGCATCTGCAATTTTTCTTACCGCAAACTAAATATTGCTGATAGACTGAACCGTTTATTATTCTTTTGCTCATTTTATACTCTTAATGCCTTAATACATTAAGGTTATAGGCAAAATAATATAGAGATCAAGAATAATCCCTTATTAAACCTTTTAAATTAATAATACTTTATTTCCGTGTAATTTTGATATGGGCTTGACGCACATTTTCATTAACAATATCATTCAAAATTCTTCTTTGATCTTCATTTAGATTAGCTCTTGCGATCGCCTCTATAAATTCAGTGTATTTTACGCCATTTATTGTCTTTTCACCTACCTTTTTTATATATGCCAATTCAAATTAGAGAACTCGCCATTATAATTATCAACAACCTCTCTTTCAATTTCTGCTCTAAGTGATTCAATTTCAAGTTCAAATCGTTCTTTTTGAATTTTGATCGGCTCAAATCGATTAAGCAAGTCTTCTAAACGGCTCATAATAAAACCCTTTCTAAAAAAAATAATTCCTAATTAAAAACCACCTAATTCATCTTCCCTTTTTCCAACCCCTCCCGAACCAAAGAATTGCTCATATAGGTCTTTCTTTGTGTTCAACTTGGCTTTTCATTATCATGCTTTCACTTTTGCCTTTTCAAAGCCATGTTTCCTAGCCATTTTACCAATGTACGAGTTTTTTTACCTAACGGGTTAATCTAAGTTTTGCCTCTAAAAAAACTTATTGTGCTAGCTACTATAAGATAAAGAATAGAAAAGGATGGAAAGAAGATAAAAAGCATTCCTGCCATTTCATCTAATTCTGAATTTACCCAAACGCCTATAAAAGCACTTATCAAATATATAAGCGAATAAACTATAATTTCTTTTATTCCTAAACGAGATTGAATACTCTGAAAAACTATTCCAAGACACAATAATAAATGAAGAGTTAGTCCTAAAAAAAGCTTCCCGTCTTTACCACGGCTACATGCGTAACTAATCAAGAAAATAATTAAAACAAGCGAAGCTACAAATACCTTTTTATTTACCATTTTGCCCACTTTCTTACTTCATCAATTAAAGTAGTATTTTCGGTCAATTTTAAGTCAAACGCAACTCCCAAATCCTTTCCATGAATATTTTCAAAAAAATCTGCTTTATCCATATACTCAGAATGGTCAAATTCTTCGTAATTACCTGTTGCTGGTAATGTGTAACCATTAATTACACCGCCTGGCATAAATTCTCTATTAGTAATCCAGCCCATTGCACTTTCTTGGGCAAGAGCATTACCATGGGCACCTATACCACCTTTTTGATACGCCCACTCATCACCTTTTGACCAATAATTAAATACATTACCTCTAATATTTGGCTTTGCTTTAATCAAGTCATTGTCTTTTATTAGTCCGCCATTCCAAACATCTAAAGGACTACCTTGCATTATAAAATTATCAAGTGTTGAGCCTGCATGTAAGGCTGCAAGAGTTAAAATGGTTCCTTGACTATGTGCAATAACATCAATAGGTTCTTTTGAGCTACTTGAAGCTTTTGCAGAATTTAATTTGTTTAAAATGTATCCCATTCTTTTAGCACCCTGAACCATATACTCTCTGTTTGGGCTAGTAGATTTAATACCCTCGACACTATCGGTGGCATAATTCGGTTGACCGCCTTGTTTCCTACTAAACCCAAAATTTGAACAATCATCACCCCAGGAAAACTCAACTATTGCTTGTTCTTTCAAACCTGCTTTTTTCCAAAATGCTTTTAGTCCAGTTTCAGCACGACTAAACCATTTAGCATCTGTATTCACACCATGAATTAAAATTACAACCAACCCAAATGGATCAACTCCATCACTACCAAAATACCCAAGGTACATACTCATACCATCAATGTATTCTTTTGGATCCCTCGCAACAAAGCTACCCATCGAAGTTGAGTAATATCTATTCTTAAAATACATCAATCCAGTCTCAGAATCATGACGCTGACCAGTATAACCAACATCAGTCAAGCCAGAACCAGAAGCAGTTCTCTCTCCATAGACTTTATAGTCGTAGCTTTCAACGATACTTCCAGCACTATTTGTTAAGTTGGTTACGCTATATCTATAGTCGTGTGTAAAGTAATAATCCGTAGCACCTGCTCTTTGCAGGATGACTTCATCGATGTAGAGACTACCATAGACATATTCTTTGGTCAAGGCATCACTACCATTTAATTCTTCAATGCAACGGAAGCCATCGTACAGGAATTTCACCGTTGTTTCAAAAGAACTATTTAAGTCGGCATCTACCTTTTTCATAACTCTTCTGTTGAAGGCGTCGTATTGGTATTCGGCTAAAATAATAGCGCCGATTTTTACTTCTATGATTCGGTTGAAGGCATCATATTTAAAGGTTCGGACGCCATCAGAAGTCAGATTTCCGTTGTTATCAAAAGTTTGAGTCACGCCTTTAAACTGAGTCATTTCATGTGTATCACTGAAAGTATTGGTACTGCTTGTGCCATTATCCGTAAAACCAGCCCAATTTCCAATGGAATCTAAATTCCATGATTGAGAATAAGTTGGTGCTACAACATTATCTTTATTTGCATTTAGTGTACCAGTCTTGAAACTTGTCAAACGGTCGGCGTTGTCAAAAGAAAACAATTCACTCTTATTGCTTGTCACAAGATTTTCTGACCAAATGCGGTTTCCAACACTATCGTGACCATAATTGTAACCTGCGGTGGTTACACCGTTTTTCTTCCAGTCATGCTTGGATATCTGGTATCTGTTGTTATATTCAATATTTAACGACACTGTATTACCTAAATTTTTTGTTACAGGAGCATTTACACCATTGAAGGTGTAAGTTGCAACGGTAGTGCTGTTGCTGACAATTGTATTTGTAGACCAAAATTATTTCTGCGTTTTATACGATGTTAATTTGGTGGTCTACACTCATCATTTAAATACCATCGATTATTTAAATCATATTATTCAAAATCTACCCAATGCAAAAATGTCTGAAGTCGCAAGTTTTCTACCTCAAAATTGCCTGCAATTTCAAGCCAAGTCGAATACTGAAATCGAAAGTCAAGAAAAAATTCTCAATATTTGATATGCGCTTGATTTAGTGCTTACTAACAAAACTACAGGCAATTTACGAGGAAAATTGATATGAATTTCTCCACACCGTTGATTTTATAATTTAATTATTCAAATTTACCACCTGCTATATACCATTTACCATTTTTCAAATAGCAAGGTAGTTTATATTTCTTAGTTAAATTTATCATATTTTCTTTATCATCAGTGTCAGTTCCTTTTAATGTAACTATAACTACCATGACAGGGGGTTTATGCCATTTTAATTTTTGCCCCGAAATACTTCCAGGGTTAATTTCAGGGAAATCTTTTATGTCGCCAGTTTTAATAGATTCAAATTCATGATTATCTTTTTTTAAAGCAAACCCTTCTTTAATTTTAGTTACTAAATTTTCTTCAGTGCCTTCAAAATCAAATAAACTAAAAAAAAGTTCGTTATCGTGTTTTTTAAAAGCATTTTCAATTTTTTCAATAAACACTTTTAATATGTCTTCGTCATCCGCAAACAAGACAAAAGACAATAAAAAAATTATCATACAAAAACAGGTCATCTTTATTTTATCTATGCCGTCCAATGTAATGCCCTCCTTTAAAAATCAAAATAAATGTCGGGGGTAAGTAAATTATTACAATTTTAAGTATAATTTCAATCTTTAAATTATCAAAGCTATAATCTAATGGCAAAACTCTTTTACTATTATTTAATTCAGATTCATTTAAATGGTATAGTACATTTATTTTTTCACCTTGCATATATCTTTTATCTAGATCTTCTATCTTTTTAACTCTTGTCAGGACATTAGCTAAAGAATACATTTCCTTTTTACCATTTATATGACCAAATAACCCCCAATCACTCCCTCCACGATAATCTTGGTAGTATGACGACTCAACTACAAAAACAGCTTCTCTATAGTTTTCTTTATTCTTAAACATAGTTATGCTCAAAATTAATTCGGGCAAAAAAGCAAGCACAGGTATAAACATAATGCCCAGAATAATTATTGTCTTGTTTCCAAAAATTTGCTTATTATCAATCAATATAAAAGCTCCAGGTTGTCGACCCTTTCACAAAAGCATATAATTCTGCACCTATATTATTACCAAAACTCACTTTACTTTCAAGTTTCGGATTAAATTTAAATTCCTTACTTGGATCCCATTCTTGACTAACACTTGCTTCAGCATAAATAAAAGCGCCACCCTCGAAACCCAAACCTACTTCTAGCATACCATTGATGCCTACCTTGCATAATGGACAGCCACCATTATTAGCTTGAATTCCTAAATAATTACTATTTCCCTCCTGGGTCTTCTCTCTTGGCTTTTGTTTTCCTGCTAGCTTTTTATTTTTTATGCCAGTTGTAGGATCAGTAGCGTTTCTAGGCTTCATTTTTGGTGGATAGTATTTTTTATTGAGAACTTTTCCAACACCAATCTTCCCTTTTATACTAATTGTTACTTCAACTATTTTGCGTTTTTTACCACCTTCGCCTGCGCACTCTAGAACTTTACCTGAACCTTCTACTTCAACATCTAAAAAACCAAAAGCTCCAATTGGAACTCTAATTGACCCTGATATATCGCTTGAGGAAGAGAGTTGATCTACAACAAGCCCTTTTAATAAAGCAGACCAATCAACATTACTAACTGCACTTTTTTTTAATTCTTCCTCTTTTTTTCTCTCCCGTTCAGCCTCTCTTTCATTGTATTGTTTCCACTGATTATTAATTGCTTCTTCTCTTTGATTCTCTGGTAAGCCATTGATAAGCTGAATAATATGTCCACTTGTCCCTTCTGGAAAATCATCGTTATCAAATAGACCCATCGGATCCCTACCCTGCCCCCCAAAATACCCCAAACTCCTAGACATACCATCCACAAAACCCAAAGGATCCATTGTAACAAACGAACCTCTATCAGGACTATAATACCTATTTTTAAAATACATCAACCCAGTTTCAGCATCATGTCTTTGACCAGTATAACCAACATCAGTCAATCCAGAACCTGAAGCAGTTCTTTGACCATAAACTTTATAGTCGTAGCTTTCGACAATATTGCCTGCTGAATTGGTTAAGCTTGTTACACTATAACGATAGTCATGGGTGAAATAATAATCAGTGGCACCTGTTCTTTGCAGAATGACTTCATCGATGTAGAGACTACCATAGACATATTCTTTTACTAATGCGTCACTTGCGTTTAGTTCTTCGATACATCTAAAGCCATCGTACAAGAATTTCAAAGTTGTTTCAAACGAACCATTTAAATCTGCATCAACTTTTTTCATTACTCTGCGGTTGAATGCGTCGTATTGGTATTCGGCTAAAATAATAGTGCCGATTTTTACTTCTATGATTCTATTAAAGGCATCGTATTTGAAGGTTCGGATGCCGTCGAAAATTAGGTTTCCGTTATTGTCAAAGGTATTTGCGACACCCTTAAACTGTGTCATCTCGTGCGTATCACTAAAGGTGTTGGTACTGCTTGTACCGTTATCGGTGAAACCAGCCCAATTTCCAATGGAATCTAAATTCCATGATTGAGAATAAGTTGGAGTAACGATATTATCTTTATTTGCATTTAGTGTACCAGTCTTGAAACTTGTCAAACGGTCAGCGTTATCAAAAACAAAATGTTCGCTCTTACTTGCTGCTACTAAGTTCTCTGAATACAGCCTGTTTCCCACACTGTCATGACCGTAATTGTAACCCGTGATGGTGTTGCCGTTTAGCTTCCAGTCATGCTTGGATATCTGGTATCTGTTGTTATATTCGATGTTTAACGACACGGTATTGCCTAAATTTTTTGTTACAGGTGCATTTACACCATTGAAGCGAAAATTAAGTTGTATAAATCAGACAAATTAAAATATTTTCTTCTGGCAAAAGAATATATAAGCTCATATCACTTACACCACCTAAATGTCGTTTTTCATAAAAATATCCATTTTCTAGTTTGTGCTCTTCCAGTAGTTTGTATTTTTTGATTAATAAATCCAATAACTCTTTTTTTTTCTTATCATTTTCGATAATTTCATTCGCAAAATCTAAATGACTTTTAAAAGAAATCAAATCCATATTTTTTTCAGGATATACTTTACTAAATCTCCAATACTTATCGTCTTCTTTTTTCAAAATAAAAATGAACGATTCAACTTCTTTTTTATCCAATTCATAAAATTGAATCCTAAATCCATCACTAAAAAAATCTACTTCGGTCTTTATTTCCAATATTTTCTTAGCTTCTTTAAATTCATACAATTTAGGAACTGCTAATTCTTTGCTTTTTAAATTTAAAATAATATTTGAATATAGAGAAACAATGATGTTTTTTTTAGGGTAAAATAAATAAATATAAAAATGATTTTCATCATCAAATCTAATTTCAGAATAATAACTATTTTCGCTTTTATGTATTTCAGATAAATTATACAATTTTATAATACTCTCTAATTTATCTAATGTTTCTTTTTCATTTTTTACATATTCCCTTGCTAAAGTTAAAACACTATTAATTTTATCCAGTTCAAGACTAGGAGGCGGGTAATCAATATTTTGTCGCCATCGACTATTAGAATTTACAACAATCCTCATTAGGTCTTTTTTTTCAACATCATCAATCTCACAAACTTTTATTATAAATTTATTTATTTTTTCTTTAGAATTTGACTCAATAATTAATAAATCTTTTTTTATATTTATATAGATTGACATAGGCACCTTAACTTCATTGGCATCAGCAGCAATCAAAGACAACATCGCAATGCTTTGGATCAGCAAATATATCTTGAAATAATTATTCATATCATAAACCTCCCAGTCTTATTGTTTAAAGTCTTTTTCAGCTTCATCATTATATGACTCGACTCCATTTGGTGTCAACTCACCATTTTTATAATCCTCTTCCCAATAAATTTTTCTCTTAAACTTCTTTGCCCCTATTTGATTAATCATCTTAATCATAACACCATCGTATATTTTTACTTGAATATTCAAAATATCCCACGTTGCACCCCATGACGATTCTGTAAAATCATAATCATCATCAACATAAAACTGTATTCTCGCATCACATCTATATTTTTTTAGATCTACATTAGATTTTTGTCTATAATTAATTTGCCAAATTCCCATTAGAAGTTTCTCATTTTGATCTAGCTTATTAATCATATGTTGCTCTGACCAAGAATTGCCAATATTACCCTTCATTTTTTTTATAGCTTCAGAAGCTTTAGCATACAACGGCGTTTTTCTTAAAAAGGTACTTGATAACTTAGGTGCGCCATTATCACCTTTCCCGCTAATGAAATGATCCCATGCAATTTTAGCATCTGCAGGCAAACCCCAAGAAATCATACGCGAAAGTCTTTTCAAACTGGATATTGACGCTGTATCGGCACCTTCTGAAGTAAATCTAATTATAAGCTTTCTTTTATTCCATAGGGCATCGTCATGTTTTTGCTCATTTTCATCACTCCAATTATCAGTATGAGTAAAATCCATCACTGCTTCTTTTGGTGAACTATAATCCCCACCATTATCTTTTATGTTCCAACCATCAACAATGTATTCTTTAGGTATTTTTTTTTCTATTACTTCAGGAATTTCAGGTTCAACAATTTCTTCATCATCCCTGAGGTGATTGAACGGATTTAAGCCCATTGGATCACTATCTTGTCCCCCAAAATACCCAAGATACATACTCATGCCGTCTATGTATTCTTTTGGATCGCGAGTCACAAAGCTACCCATCGAAGTTGAGTAATATCTATTCTTAAAATACATCAATCCAGTCTCAGAATCATGTCTTTGGCCAGTATAACCTACATCAGTCAATCCAGAACCAGAAGCCGTTCTCTCACCATAAACTTTATAGTCATAGCTTTCAAGCGAACCAAGGGAATTGCATCGATTGGCTTTTATTTATTTGTTTGGGGCTTGGTTTTCACTTTCTTTTGCTATATCATTAGAAATTATATCTTGAACTTCTTTCAATCCTTTTTCATCCTGTTTACTTAAATGCCCAATAAATTTTATCACAATTGGTTTAACAATCATTTCCTTCTCCGAGACATTAACCTTTTCCAATTTTTGCCTAAGCCAAACATTAAAAAACTTTATTTTGTGTGTATAAACAGAGCCATAATATTCATCAAAAATATTTTTTCGAAAAAGACCGCTTCTATAGCTGTTAAATTTTATCCAATGTTCAGGATTCTTAATGCCATTTTCCGTTAGAAACTCAGAAATTCTATTTTCGGTTATTATTTCCGATTTAATTCCAGCAATTGAAGTTATGGCTTTAGTCCTACTAGAGCCTAAATCTCGGTAAACTTCAGTAAAGTTTAAAAAAAAACCTAAATACAATGTAACTACTAATATGGCTATTATTGCAAAAAAAAATTTCAAGTAGCACTCCCGTTTTATCTCATTTTTAACATTGTACTAAAGAAACTATTAAATTCTGTTTCTATCGCTTTTATTTCACTATTTAAATTGGCTTTGTTAATTGTTTTTTTGCAGGATTTAGCATCATTAGATTCAAGTATATCATCAATTAACTGATCTGGATATGAAAACAATTGTTCAAATGTAACAGGATCGTTTTCATTATAACCTGTTGATTTATAATCTTCAGTTTGAAATCCATGGCTGATTTCATGAATTGGTGTTGTTATTGTATCAAATTCTGCTGCGAAAAAATTCGTAAAGTCACCATCGCCAAAATTTATATAAACTACACTTACACCACCTGTCTCTGATCCATTGTAATCTTTACTCCTGTACCAATTCAAAATATTTCTATCATCCGTAACATAGGCGATAGTATCTTTATCCTTTATGTTCCTAAATATATACTTTATTTTATCTTTACTATTTAATTTTACTTTTATTTTAGATAAAATCGCCTTCATTTTTTCCATGTTTTTTTTAATCTTATCGCAACCGCAACCATTCAACTCCTTAATTAATTTGTCAATAAAAGCTTCTACCAAAGGAAATACTTTTTTATAATATTCATGGACCAATTTGACTTTTTCTTTTTCTTTAACACTCCAAACCCTTTTTCTTCCTCCCACAATTGGCTTCCAAACACCAATAACGCCATAAGGCGTTTCCGCTAATTCATATTCGTGTTCTACCCCATCCTCAAACTCAATCTCATACAACCCCAAAGCATCAGCACCCTGTCCCCCAAAATACCCCAAATACATTGACATGCCGTCTATGTATTCTTTTGGATCGCGAGTCACGAAGCTACCCATCGAAGTTGAGTAATATCTATTCTTAAAATACATCAATCCAGTCTCAGAATCATGTCTTTGGCCAGTATAACCTACATCAGTCAATCCAGAACCAGATGCGGTTCTTTCACCATAGACTTTATAGTCGTAGCTTTCGACAATGCTGCCTGCATTATCGGTTAGACTTGTGATAGAATATCTATAATCATGAGTGAAGTAATAATCAATTGCGCCTGCTCTTTGTAGGATGACTTCATCGATGTAGAGACTACCATAGACATATTCTTGGACTAAGGCGTCACTAGCATTTAATTCTTCGATGCATCTAAACCCATCGTATAAGAATTTCACAGTTGTTTCAAACGAACTATTTAAATCAGCATCCACTTTTTTCATTACTCTGCGGTTGAATGCGTCGTATTGGTATTCGGCTAAAATAATAGTGCCGATTTTTACTTCTATGATTCGGTTGAAGGCATCGTATTTGAAGGCTCGAACGCCATCAGAAGTCAGATTTCCGTTGTTATCAAAAGTTTGAGTCACGCCTTTAAACTGAGTCATTTCATGTGTATCACTGAAAGTATTGGTACTGCTTGTGCCATTATCCGTAAAACCAGCCCAATTTCCAATGGAATCTAAATTCCATGATTGAGAATAAGTTGGAGTAACGATATTATCTTTATTTGCATTTAGTGTACCAGTCTTGAAACTTGTCAAACGGTCAGCGTTGTCAAAAGAAAACAATTCACTCTTATTGCTTGTCACAAGATTTTCTGACCAGATTCTGTTGCCCACTGAATCGTGACCGTAATTGTAACCTTTAATCGTTAGGCCGCTTTTCTTCCAGTCGTGTTTTGTGATCTGATAACGATTATTATATTCGATGTTTAACGACACGGTATTGCCTAATGCTTTTGTCACTGGGGCATTTACACCATTGAAGGTGTAAGTTGCAACGGTAGTGCTGTTGCTGACAATTGTATTCGGTAGATGATTGTTGT
>Ga0209573_1002414_pt1 | contig 23941 bp, 23 predicted proteins | sample TNRBio252014_DNA_FD_185870 | JGI IMG/M metagenome (GOLD analysis project Ga0209573, IMG submission 185870) | Wastewater treatment Type I Accumulibacter community from EBPR Bioreactor in Madison, WI, USA - TNR Reactor_6/25/2014_ DNA (SPAdes)... | ecosystem: Engineered > Bioreactor > EBPR >...
AAAAAAAAAAAAAAAAAAACAATTAAAAAATTTTGTTAAGTAAATCTGGTTTCTTATATTTGAATTATTTTTCATTAATCTAATCAAGATACAGGGAAGCAATGGCAAAAACATTCAGAGAGATCGGTTTTGCAGTACCTAGACAAATAAGTTCTATTACATACAATGGCATTTTAGTGCCATGTTCTGAGGGGGAATATTTTGATCCATTGGAGTAGTTAAATACTCCAATAAGTAAAAAATGAAAAGCACCCTTTTGTAAAAAGGGTGCTTTTTTGTTTACTTGTTAAGTTCTTTTATTATTAGTTCTTTTCTAACACATCCTGTGGTTTGTTTTCGACGACCAGCCACAGGGTTAAAAAACTTTTTTAAACATGGAAACAATTTATAATTTCCGATCGAAAAAAAAGTTTGACCAAATTTTTTTAGCTGTTTTGCTTTCTTTTGAGTTGGCGCACTCAATGCACTACAATTTGGAGCAAAAATGTGAATTCAATATGAAGAACCTTAAACTGTACATCCGTAAGGAGGTCGATTACATATCGATTCTTCCGGAGGAGCAGGAGGTTTTTCCTTTTGAATAAATGGTCATACTAATGGCAGAGTTTTTTACTCTGCCTTTTTTTTGATCTTTTTTAAGAACTTATCAGGTGGTTTTTACTTTTTTAAAGGTTTGCAAATGTAATACAATTCTACATATTGACAAACACTTTTTTTAAGTGCACCAAATATATACTATTATTTTCTTCTTCGCAACTTTTTTTCATTAATTTTTTAATACTTAGATATCTATTTTATTTTTTACTGTACTTTTTTTTGTTATTGTATATTATAATATTTTATATTTATTATTGAAAAATGTCTAATATGATCAAAATATATTTACATATAACTCATATTTTACTTAATATTATGAATTTAATTTAAGGTTAATATTTTTTATTTTATATATTATATATATTTGCATATATATATATATATTGCTATTTTTGTACTCATAAATTACTATTTTTATGATTGTATCCTTAATTAACCAAAAAGGAGGCGTTGGTAAAACAACCAATACCATACACCTTGGAGCTTATTTGGCAAAGCTTGGCCATAAGGTTCTTCTTATCGATCTGGATCCACAATGTGACCTTTCCCATGGTACCGGTGTGAGATCCTATACTTATGATATCGTTTCTTTTTTAACCGAGGCTCCCGATTTTAGACTAAAACAAAAAGCAGACAACTTTTTTATACTGCCCGGAAATCCGGATTTTATTGCTGCCAAATTTAAAAGAAACGACCTCAAAAATCATTTGCAACCCCTTGTACAACATTTCGATTTTATCATTTTAGACTCTCCTCCGGCCAACATCAACCCTGTTGAAGTAACCGCCGCCGAACTAGCCCTTGTCGCCTGTGATGCCTTTATTATCCCTCTGGAAGCCAAAGAATATCCCATCAAAAACGCTAACGCTTTTTTGAAAAAAACCTTTGAAGTCAAAGAACATTACAATCCCGGACTTAGTTTTTTAGGGTTCTTTTTTTCTAATGTCCTGGTTACTCGAAAAAATATAAAAGAATATACCGATTTACTCAAAGAACACGCCAAAGACCTTTTATTTGATACTTTTATCAGAACCGACTCAAAGGTCGAAATGGCCATCAAAGATGGTAAAACCATCTTTCAATACGATCCTTCTTGTCGGGCTTCCCTAGATTATATTAACTTTACTCACGAATTTTTAAATCGTTCCAATTATGGCAAAAAATGAAAAACAAGAAATCAAAGACGGCGATGTCGCCTTTGATTTTTCCAATATAGGTAAAGCTCAAGAAGTTTTTTCTAAAGACTCCATCAAGCCCGAAAAGGCTCAAATGTCCTTTCTTTTTAAAATTCATCAGGAAACCGTTAAAAGTTTCAACGAATTGTTTATTAAATTTTTGAGCGATACTCAAAACTATAAACACCCTTCTAAAGCCGCTTTTTTTTCCGCCTGTGTCGAATATTTTAATCTGCAGCTTACTAATGCCAAAAGTCCCGGAAAAGATTTTTACGAATTTATTCAACGTCCCGGTAAAAGACCTAAATCCGATAGAAGTTTTCACAGAGATAATTTGGAAATTCTCTTTATTAAGGTTGATAAAATTTACTTTGATATGTATGTCAAGCAGTTATATAACTATTTGATTGATAAAGGGGATGTGTTTAATCCGTCCTATTCCGTTTCTTATTACTTTTATGATTTTATGGAAATGGTTAGAAAAGACTTTAAAAAAATTGTTGAACACGCTATCAATAATTAGGGCATTTACAGGCTTTTCGCTTATATCTTCCTTATTTTTTTATATTACCTAATGCAAAAAGGAGCTTTTTTTGAAGCTCTTTTTTTTGGTAATAATCTAAAAAAATTACTGAAGGATATCGCTACAATCCCTAATGCATAAGCGGTATTTTTTGTCATGATTTTTTTCTCAAAAATCCCGCCATAAAAGCTGTTGTATTTGTAAATTGCAAATAACGTTTGGGTATTGGCTTTCGAGGCTTAATCGAAGCTGAAAAGCTTTCTCCTAGGACAAAATAAGTTTGAAGAATACACTTTCCAAAACCCAAAAATATCCATTAGGAAAGAACCGTGTTACTAGTAGTTTCTTATGTTATTTTGTCTTTATATTCTATCAAAACCAAAATTAATAGACATAAAAAGCCAACTAAAAAAGTTGAAACTTGGATTGTAAAATAATTCCAAGTTTGCTTTCCCATTTCTTTTGATTCCTGTCTATCGTTTTCAATTCCGTCCCTCTTTCCATTTTTTATTCTTAGTGCAATTTGAGCAGTAATCTTAAAATCATTCAATCGATTGACTATTAACGCAATGCCAAATCCAATTGAAACCAAAATTAATATGCAACTAGACCAAAAGAAAAATTTCTGACAAATAGTTAGAGAACTAACGTCTTCCAAAAATGTTATACTAAATCCAAGCAAACCAACGGCTAAAAGAATTATTAAATTGTTAGCAAATCCTAATTGCATTATTCGGATATTTTGCCATCGTGTGAAATTATCATTATCAGCCATATTATTCTTTTTTATTTAACTCTTATGTGATCAGCCAAAACTTGAAGGATTTTAATACAGTCTTCATATTTTATTTTATTATCCGAGCCCTTTTTCTCAAAAGAATTTAATTCTTTAATTTCCTCTTTGGTATATTCTGAAAACTTGTAATTTATTTCATAAACGACGATGGAAAAGAGCAAAGCTCTCATTTGAAAAGTGTCTCCAAAATAATTAGCAAAATAAATTGGAGTTTTTGGATTTCCCCAATATTTTTCTATAGTTTGCTCAAGTAACATTGCTTTCATATTATTGTATTTAAAAATTGTTATTTTCTTCTGAGTAATATTGCCTACATAGCCACACTTTTTGTTGTTTTTATTTTTCTTTCGGCAAACAAATCCACGTCTTTTATTACCAATTTTTGAATAGCGGTTATAAAGATTTCCATTTCTTTAAAATTGAGTTTATTATTAAGTGATGGAAGTTGAATTTTTGTATTATTCATTGCTTCACGATTAAATTTATTTCCATAATCATACTGTTTTAAAGTCGCAATTCTACTAGCAGTAATTATAAAACTTGCAATCGATTTATTAAACTCTTCAAATTTTGGCACTAAATTTTGTATGTGTGAATAACCTATAAAATCATTTTCTTGATAAAACATTGTATCAGCACCTAATGTTGTATCAGAACAAGTGATTGTGTTTCCTAAATTTAAAGGTGGCAAACTAGAAAATCCCATTATTCCATTATCTGTTGAAGAATTTGATATTAATGGAACATTCCCATTTTTAGATATGATTTGTTCATTTTTTAGTTTATAATATCTTGTTGGATTTATAACAAATAAATTACCTAAACTAAACTCTTCCCAACAAAAATTACCACTCTCAAAATCTTCTAAAACTTGTTTTTCTTCGATTGTTAAATTATAATCTTTTAAACCTGTGGCTAATAAATATGCTTCCAGCTCAGCTATACGCTGAGCTTCCAGCTCAGCTATAAAACTTTCCATAAATTCGTAATCAATTTCACCGTTTTTAATTGGTAAGTTAATTAATGAATTTTTTAATTCTATTTTAGTTGCTTTATTATTGTAAGAATATTTTGTTTTAATCACTCTTTCAATGGCACCAATTATAAACATTTGATTGATTTTATTTAATTTTTCGGATTGCAAAACGCTTGTTGCACCGTGACCGTCTTTTAAATAAAATGGTGTTTCTAAATATATAATGTTTTGATTGTTAGAATGTATTAAAATTGTTGGTTTGCCCTCATCATTATTTAAAACTGTTTTTGTAAGTTGATTGTATGAAATTATTCCATTGTTAGTGGTTGCTTGTCCGTAAAACGGATAAAACAACTCTGTTTCATCTTTTAAATCCTCAAGCTTTAAAGGGTCAATCTCTTTTTGAGGTTGCCAATCTAAAACATCTTCAATTCTAAATTCTCCCCACTCAACATTTTGTAATTTCTCGTTGAGTAGGGCATCTACTTTCCCAAGGTTTCGTCCTCACTTTGTTGTTTCAATAGATTTGAAACTTCCCAAGCGAGATAGTCGCCAACTGTTTTTTTAAAATCTTGTAGTGTGGGTTTTGTGTCTATTTTTTGGTATTGGTCATAATTCCAATCGTTACCTTTGTCGGTTATCACACTCATTACAACTGTTTGTTTCAAATTCCATAATTTATCTGAAACGTTTGCAGTTGTTCCATTTTTATAGATTTCTATAATGTCGTTGTATCTTTGTACTGGGTTATCTACTTCTATAATACCACGTTTGGTGCGTTTGTAACCATCGTTGCGAAAATCAATAAACTTCACTTGTTTTTTGTAATCGTGTGTTTTGCCAGTATGCTCAATTACATAAATTGAGGTTTGTACGCCTGCCATTGGTTGAAACAAATCAACAGGCATTTTAATACTTGCAATTAATTGGTTTTGAGATAAAATAGCGGTGCAACTTTCTACACCTCTACCATTACCCGCAGAATCTTGAATGATAATGGCGGCTTTGCCGCCAATTTGCATATTTTTAAGACCGAATAATATAAACGGCATTCCGTTTTCTTTATAACTAAAAGGTGGATTAAGTAATAATTTATCCGCATTGAATGTTTTGTAAAGGTCGGCAGGTTCTTTAAAAGATGAACCTTTACGAATATTACTAGAACCATCACCACGCAAAATCATATTGGTTGATGCCAATGTAAACATTTGTGCGTCTAATTCAACTCCTAATAATTGATGCTTTTTTATATGTTCAATTTTCACTAATGCTTTTTTTGTTTTTTTTCCAAATTTCTCTTCCGCATATTCTATCATTAATTGCATGGAGGAAATTAAGAAACCTGCCGAACCAGTTGCCAAATCCATTACTTTAGAGTTTTCGTCTACTTCTAAAATTTGGGTCATCATTTTGGTAACATAAGGAGGTGTTAAAACAATGCCAATTTCTTTACCATCGCCAAGTGCATATTTTAAAAATTCCGAATACATTTCTCCCATAATATCTAAATGCCCACTCATTGAGTCAATAGATAAAAATATGTTTTCGTAGATGTAAGTAAAAATTTGTTTATTTACACTTGCTGTATCAGGTAATAATTTGCCAATAATTGTGTCTAATTCAATTTTTTTATCTCGGTCAGCATCTTTGTTAATTTCCCTAAAAGATGCCATCATCAGATTTTTTTTATCTTGAGGTATTTCTTTTAATGTTAGGTAATTATCTATTTGGGTTACAATAGCATCTCCATCTCTTTGATTGTCGAGATTAAAACCTTTTAAATCGTCTGGTACTAAACCTTTTTTTATTTCTGCAATATCCTGCATTGCCAAAAGCATACCCGAAACATATAAAACACGCTGTGGAGCAGTAATTGCGTGATTGTGCATTAGTTTGTTAAGTTTTTTGGCATACTCTTGTAGTTTAGCTTGCGAATCGATTAAAATTTTATGTTTCTCGTCTTCTGTAAGCGTTGCTTCTTTATAAAACTCGTCAAATGATTTTTTTGATTCTAAAAAATCTAATGTAACCCGTTGGGTGAAATAGAAAATATTAAAATAATTAAAAAGAATGTTGGTCAAGACGCTGGAATTCAGTATCTTGTAGTCGCAAAACAAAACCAACATTCATGACAAATATAGTAAAAAATTATTTAAGAGTATTAGAAGTATTAAGTTCTTTGAATATTGAGTCAAAATTAACTGTTAGTGCAGGAAGAAAACCTAAAATGACTGATATAGAGGTTGTTGCATTAAGTCTAACTGCTGAATTTTTGTCTATTGACAGTGAAAGCACCTTGTTTAAACGTATTGATAGCTTAGCTATACCAAATTTGATAGAGCGAAGTCAGTTTAATAAAAGAAGAAGAAAGCTGTTTTATCTGACAGAAGAAGTCAGGAAAAGGTTATCTGAAAAATTTTTAGAATTTGAGGATTATTATATTGTCGATAGTATGCCATTGGAGATTTGTAAATTATCCAGACACAAAAGAATACGAATATGTAAGGATGATTTTGAAACAGCACCTTCAAAAGGTTTTTGTGCCTCACAAAACAATTGGTTTTATGGATATAAATTACATGGTGTATGTTCATTAACTGGTATTTTTCATTCCTTAGAAATAACAAAAGCAGAAGTTCATGATATCCATTTTCTTAATAATATTAAAGAACAAATGACTGATTGTGTGGTGCTTGGTGACAGAGGATATCTATCTGAAAGTATTCAATTAGACTTGTTCCAAACGGTAAATATTAAACTAGAAACGCCTAAAAGAATTAATCAAAAAAACTACAAACCGCAACCTTACATTTTTAGGAAATCAAGGAAAAGAATCGAAACATTATTCTCTCAACTGTGCGACCAATTTAAAATTAGATACAATTATGCAAAATCTTTTGAAGGTTTTAAAACAAGAATATTATCTAAAATTACAGCTTTGACACTAATTCAATTTATCAATAAATTTATTTATGACAGACCTATTAACAATATTAAAAACCAAGTCATTTAATTTCACCCAACGGGTTAATGTAGTATAATTTTCAACTAATTTATATGTTTCATCAGTTGCACCAAAAACATAATATACTTTTATAGCTACATTGTTGGAATTATTGCCTGATATACCTATAGCAATAGATTCGGTATATTTTTTACTCATTATAGCACACTGCGCATAATGTATTGCTCCGTTTACAGCAAAGTTTTTAACGGATTTTATATCATTTTTAATTTTATCGCCATTGGTTGCCGATAATTTATTAATACCTAATTTGTTTTCAATTAAAACAGGGATGTTATAAGTTTCAAGATGAAAATCGGGCTTCCAAGATTTACCTTTTTCTGTTTCCCCAGCTTCTTCCAATTCAAGACGCTTTAAAAGCACACCTTGTTGAATTGAATTTTTAAGATAATCAGACATTGCCGATTCTACAGTATATTTAGTTTGTTTTATTCTTGCAAATTCTGACTTTACCCAGTCATTTACATTATCTTCTAAACTCCAGTCTTTCATTATTTTTTTATCTATTTATTTTGCTCGTAAAGTTACAATTTTAAAATTTATTATTATTAAGGTTTATTGTTGAGTTATTAGTTGTCCTACACTTACTTGTTACCCACTGTTTTTATTCTTTTATTTTTGCTAATGAAACAACAAGAAACCCTATAATTATAGCATAGCTTCTATAGCAGCAATGAATTTTACAATACCAGTTGGTAAAATATCACCATAATCTAATGTTGTGAAAGTTACACCACTGTAATATAATGTATTTCCTAAAAATTCAAGATGAGACTTGTTGGTAAATATACTTTTTTCAAAATTATCTGGAAAAAATGAATATGTAATTCCAAAGAGAAATATTATACCTTCGGAAATCGGTCGGATAAAGAATCATTCTTAACACTTGCATCTGTGGAAGTTCTCGCTGTGCTCGAATATCTTTTGGGACAACAAAAGATACTGCGCTAAATGATCCTTTATCCAACCTCAGCTGTTGCAGTTTATTTTGTTTTTGGATTTGTTCCATTGCCCTTGTCGACGACAAAAGTAGAACCGAAAATAAAAACGAATTATAATTTTTAAAAAAATAAGGCTTCTATGATCCGCTCACTTCGCACAGACACTCCTGATTTTTTTATACGGTCGTTCCTCCCAAAATTCCACTTTTCATTTGATTTTCGGCTCAGTTGGTTTGGTGTCGGCAAGGGGTGATTGAAGGGCGAACAAGCCTACAAAATAAATGGCTGAGCTCCTGATAAAACTTATCCTAAGATTGTTTTTAAACCTATAAATAAATCCTATATCAATGACATAAACCATAAGTAAATAATATAAAATTATATACTTTATATATTATATATATTTGCTTATATTAATATATTTTTATATCTTTGAAGCATAATTAAAAAAGATATAACCTATTTGTAAAAGCGATGGGCAAAACTCAAAAATCGGCTGATTTTATCCTTCAAAAGACCTTAGTTAAACAGGTAATTTAGAATTAGACAACCCTTACAGATTTAAAGCGGTTTTAATCAAACCTCTTTAAATCTGTAAGTTTTTAAGTGTTTGGCTATTATATATATACTCAAATATCTGAATTACAAATATATAAATCTATGCATAACTAGTGTTATGTTAAATAGACCCCTTTAATATAAACAATTATTATTATTTTTTAATTATGAAAAAAGTTTCTTTTGTCATCCTCGATTTTATAGATTCTCGAAAATCTGATTGCACCCTGGTTGTTCATAAAATTTATACCGGTGATTTTGACCTGAACAAAAGCGTATACATTACCGATAACCAAACCGATTTTGTTTTTTTCAATATGGATACCTGTATTGTCATTCCTGATAATTTTGATAATATTGTAGATGCTAAGGAGTTTGCGTCTACAAATTTGCCTAAACAAATGGATATCATCATCATCGAAAGCCAAAATAAATTCTACATAGATAATCCGGATGCTTTTTTAAGATCATTTGAATCCATTATCCTTGCAGCTAGAGTTGAATTTATTAAATAACCTTTAAAAACTATTATATGAATTACACACACATTGAAATCATGCATTACACCCTTTTGTGGTGTTTAAATTTTTCCGAAGAGGATTGGCACGATGCTTTTAAAACTTCAGATCTACCGGAAGGTTACTTTTGGAATAAATTTCATTCAAAAGTTAAAGCCGAAATGAATTCAACTCAAGCAGCTGTCGAAGTGGTTTTGAATATGGATAATAAAAACCAAAAATTACTGATAGATTTCATCCTAAAAAAATACGACCTTCAAATTAGAAAATCACGGGAATGGAATTATACCATTGATGTTACCGATAATGTGTTAGAAGATTCTTTATGCCCGGTTTGTGGATATGATTTTAAAGATGTATCCGGTACTTCTGGTTTGATGCTTTGTCCCGGATGTGGAAAATCAAATGTTGATATTTCCGTACTGTATGATGCTAGTAAAAAATACAGGTTTTTATATTAAAATAAAAACTGCGCTGAAGTTTAACCTGCTGAGCGAAAAAATTGCTATGAAAAAGAAGTTATTAGACTGGCTAATAACAAAGCAAAGATAAACTAATAAAAAAATGCAATACGCAATTTTAAATAATAAAAGAATTGTTCCACCAAGTTCTGGCTTTTTAGCCATTTGTCAAATATGTGGGCAACCGGTTAGAGCTTATTGCGGAGAACTTAATATGGATCATTGGAGGCATGTTAAATTATCTAATTGTGATCTTTGGCATTCTCACGAAACACCTTGGCATAGGGAATGGAAATTATTGTTTCCTGAGAATTTTAGGGAAGTTGTTATTGAAAATGAAAACGAAATACACAGAGCTGATATTAAAACGCCTAAAGGACTTGTTGTCGAATTTCAAAATTCACCCATATCTTCTCTTGAGATCAGAGTGCGAGAAAAGTTTTATGGACAAATGATATGGGTTGTAAACACCGATGAATTCAAAGAAAATATTAGTTTTAGAAGTGTTGTAACTAGAGAATTATCCAATCTTAGACGTTACGATCATAATCCCGATATTGAAGCTCCGGAAAAGAAAATGAAAAAAGCTTGCCAACCCATATCTGATCGGATTGATAGAAATAAAATAGATATTTTTACTTTAGAAAACAGAATTGAATGGATTCAAAATTCGATTTCTACCATTGACGGATTTCTTAATGATATGACCCAATTTACACGTGATTATATTAAGAACAGAAATAGAGTTGATACCGATTATTATAACCCTAAAATATTGAATAAATTAAACATTTTAAAAACCCGGATTGATGCATTTAATAGAGACATTCAAGTCCTTGACAAAAATATTAATGAAATAGATTCACTGGAGAATTATCCCCTTCAGAACCTATCCGAATTTAAAATTATCAATAATAATAAACGTGTTGATCCAAAAAACTATAGAGAATACAGAGCTATCAAAAGGGAAACCCTTTTGCAAATATTTCCTGAATTAATTAGTTTCAATAGCGAATTTCAACTTAAAGCATATATTAATAATCCAAACTTTGTTTTAATTAAAGACTTTCGTCTGCAACTCCAAAACTTAAATGATAAAAAGATGTTTTTAGAAAATAAAATCATCAAAAGAGACAAAACCGTTTCTCTCATTGATGAACTGTTCTCAAAGGATGCTACTGATTATTTCATTAGTAAAAAAGTTAAATTTCAAGAAGAATTGATAACAATTAAAAAATCGCTTCCCAATCTTGAAGAAAAAAGAATTTCCCTTTCTTTTGAATTAGATATTTGTATCCAAAATGCAGTTACAGAGGCAGCTAAAAGCAATAAAAAATTTGAAGATGATTTTAAAAAAAAAGAGTTTTCTATTATGAAAGAATACAAAGGGCTTTATATTCTTTACTGGAAGTATAGACATAAGTCTTGGGATGCAGCTTCTCAAATTTTTTTTTTGGAATACAATGGATTCCTTTATCAACTTCAGAGAGATGTTTTATTTAAAAAAATTGAAAAAAAAGAATTTATTGAATTTGTAACTAATAATTAAACTTTTAAAACCATGAGAAAATCATTCTTATTTAACGTGAGTTCGATGTAAGAAAAGGTAAAAGTTTGTATATTTAAAACGTTGAACCTTAAATATATAACAAAACTTTTACCTATGTTAACATCAGACAAAATTACAGAAATTTACTATATTATCGATGAATTTTTCAAGAATTTTGATAAAGTTATATCCGACCACAGTCTAAATCAACAAAATGCTTTAAAACAAAGAAATCGAAAATTTACATTGACAGATAGTGAAGTTATGACGATTTTAGTACTTTTTCACTATGGACAGTTTAAAAATTTGAAACATTTTTATATTGAATTTATACAAAAGCACATGCAAAAAGATTTTCCCAATACTGTGTCATATAATCGTTTTGTTGAATTACAACAAAAGGTTGTCGTTCCTTTAGCAATATTTTTAAAGACCTGTGCTTTAGGGTCTTGTACGGGAGTTTCTTTTATTGATTCAACTCCATTAAGGGCTTGCCATATTAAAAGAGAAAAACAGCATAAAACCTTTAAAGGTATTGCGCAGAAAGGTCAGTGTTCCATTGGATGGTTTTTTGGATTTAAACTTCATCTTATTATCAATGACAAGGGTGAAATTTTAGATTTTCTTTTAACACAAGGGAATATTGATGATAGAGAACCCTTAAAAGAAATGGATTTTCATAAACGAATTTTTGGGAAACTATTTGGAGATAAAGGATATATAAGTAATGACTTGTTTGAAAAACTCTTTATTGATGGTGTGCATCTGATAACTAAGATTAGAAAAAACATGAAAAATGCACTAATGCTTCTACATGATAAAATCATTTTAAGAAAAAGAGCACTTATTGAAACAGTTAACGATGAACTTAAAAATATGTGTCAAATAGAACACACTAGACATAGATCTTTCAATAATTTCATAACTAACTTATTATCAGGATTAATCGCATATTCTTTTTTCCCTAAAAAACCATCAATCAATAATTTATCTGACGTAATCGAACAAAATTATACTTTCGCTTAGGTCGAACTCACGTTATTTAGTTTAACTTTTTTATTCTTGCAATCCTGTACTAAAAAGGATTATTTATAGCTTAATATTGACATTCAATATGCAAAAGGAAATCCGGACCCAACTTTTGAGAATTACACAAGTGTCTTCGTTAGTAAAATTCCATTAACAGATTTCAAAGGATAGTATGTTTTTGATAATGTTTGGGTGTCCTCGTATAAACCTTGTATTGATTAAATCATCATATTTAATGAACTGGTTCAAATACATCCAAATGTTGTATTTTTACATATTTAGACAGATAATACCAAAGATTAGAAGAGATGGAAAACGGCAATTATTAAAGTAAATTTTCTAACGTTCGGCTGTTGCCCACAAATTCCGAATTCATCAATGAATTGGGAATTAACAGGGTATTGATAGATCCTTCAGGAAATATTGTCTATGTCGATATCAAGCTGATTAGAAACAAAAAAACTCTCTCCAATTATTTAAAAACGACCGTAAAATGACAATTTAGTGATTTAGTTTAAAGATAAAATAAATTTTAGAATATCAACACACATATAATCATCATGGAAGATAACAATAATAAACAAGATTTTCAAATTACAAGAACCTATAAAGGCAAAAAACAAAGTGATATTATAAATTTTCCGGTTGAATTCAGAAAAGAGTACTTTACTTTGGCCAATCCCGACGTATTAGAGTTGCCCATAGTAGCTTTTAGAATTGTTTTTAAAATTTTAAACGATATAAGTTTTGATCAATTCAACCCTAAAAATTCAGCTCAGATTAAACAATTAAGACTCTTTGATGATGATTTTATGACAGAGGATAATATGTACTCTAAATTTGTCATAAAAGTAACGGAAATCGACAAAAACAGGGATTATAAATTAATTCAAAATGCATTAGACAAGCTAGAGGTTTTTAAAAGAGATTGGTATACTTCTGTTAATTCTAAAGGGAAAAAAATAAAATCCCTAGGAGGGCTCATATCAAGACCCAAAATATCAGAAGGAGAAATTTCTTTTGAAGTTTCGAGTTATTGGATGAAGAAGCTCAGTGAATTACCAAGTTATAATGTAGCTCTTTTGCAGACGGCATGGAAAATTAAAAACAATAAACATGCTCTTTTTTATCTATGGCTTTTAGAAATCAAAGAAAATGGAACAAAAGTAGAGTTCGATAAATTTCAACAATTATTAGGATACAATTATTCCAATATTAATGATTTTGTAAAACACGGATTAAAACCAATTAAAGAAAATCTTGATTTATATTCCAATAAATCGTTTAATTATTCCATCAAAAAAGGCACTATCAATATAATGCCATATACGGTCAAAACAATCAAAGAAGTTGAAGTTAGTGAAACCACGAGTCGCAAGCAGTTAATTACACAAAGGTTGCACTATTGGAAACAAAGACACATTTTGGAAGAACAACAAATAACTAAAATTAAGAGCTTGATTGAAGTGAATCCTTCTGATTTTAGTATCTTGGATCTATCTTATAAACTTTTTGTAAAAAAATGTAAAGATGATAAGATTAAGACTAAAGACTTTAAAGGAGTTGATTTTTTAAATGCCTTTCAAAAAAGCATTGAAGAATATTATTCACAATCCAGATGGGCTCATTTTCAACCTAAAGGTTATCCAAAAATTATTTAAATAATTTTTATTATTGCGGGATTACACTCCCTAAAATTAATTTCATTTACATGATATTGAATCGTTTACATATATCAATATTTAAAATTGCGGGATTACACTCCCTAAAATTGCGGGATTACACTCCCTAAAATTGATTTTGCGGGATTACACTCCCTAAAATTTACTTTTTTATAACAGTTTTTGTTGTTTTTATATATTTTGGTACAATCCACATTGCGGGATTACACTCCCTAAATATATTTACATATAAATGATGTTGAATTGTTTACATTTTTTAATATTTTGAATTTGCGGGATTACACTCCCTAAAATTGTGGGATTACACTCCTGTTTTTTTAAGTTTGCGGGATTACACTCCTGTTTTTGCGGGATTACACTCCCAATAATTGCGGGATTACACTCCTGTTTAGTGCGGGATTACACTCCTGTATTATTATTATTTAACACGCGTCCATATCCTTAAAATAGGCATATTGCTAAATTATTTTGGTTTTTCCTAAACTATAATAAATAAACTAAAAAACTTTTTAAACTTTTTAAAAAGGAATTTTTATTTCATTAATCGCTACGCTCATAAAAAAAGGAATTGTTCAGTTAGGGGCTCTGCCCCTAAAACCCCGAGGTTTTATAGCATTTTTAAAGCATTGCATGGAAATTTTTAAAATTAAAGAACGGCACTGTTTTATCTTCATAGAGGGGTAAAATCTTCGTTTTCTGCCACTTTTATAAGATTTATGAATCTTTATGTATTAAAAAGTTAGGGTTGCTTAAAAGCAAAAAAAAGCGGTTAAACAGTAATTGCATAACCGCTTCGCATTTACATGCATAGCTTACCGGATTTGCGCTGATGGGTCGCACCTCTGCGTTGCCCATTTCCTTCCTCACCGGTAAACCAAATGTACGGAAATTATTTACATTACCAAATACATTTTCAATTTTTTAAATAATAAACATATATATGTTATATAATATATATATATTATTAAATATAGTATTAAACATACAATACTTTAGAAGGCTGAGTAAACATAAAATATGAACAAAATATAAAGCAAATTTTTAAAATGTATTTTGGATTGTAAAATTATAAAAATATAATATATATATAATTGCAAAAATATATTATATATTTAAAAATAAAAACAAAAGAATAATTGCAAAAATTATTTTCAATATACCGAAATTATAAAATTAGGGTTATACTTTTCTTCCAGATATTTAATTCTTTTGGTATATTTGTGGTGTTATTAGCCAGTCTAATAACTACTTTTTCTTTTTCATAGCAATTTTTCCGCTCTGGAGGTAACTCTAGGGCGGTTTTTTTTATATTTGCCCGGTCTATGAAAAAGGGTAAGTGCTAGCTTATCCTAAGGGGTAAACAAGAGGACGTTCCGGATTACTTCGGGACGTTTTTCTTTTCTGATCAGAATGCAAACGGATTTTTATAGTTGCAGCTTCAGAAATAAAAAAAGGTTTTTAGCTTTTCTAAAGCAAAGCAAGTTGTATATAACTGTGACACTTTTATGAAAGCTATATATAACTCTAACACCTGGTGAGATAAAAACTGCGTAATTACACTACCCTAAATTTAAGAATGAAATCCAGAAAGTTTGGTTTGTGAAAAAAAACAAAAAAAAAGCATTAATTTTGAATTTTTAAATCGAAAGGTAGCACACTACGTTTTTTTTCTTTGCTCGTACCTCACAGAAAAAAAACAGTGTGCCCCAAAGGGGATTTTACAGCATTTTATTAATGCTGAAAAAAAATAAAAACAATTAAAATTATGGGTAAAGCTGTACTACATTTTGAGAAATATGGAAAGGCTACAAGTGGCTCTTTGGGGAATCACATTGACAGAACCGAAGGCAAAGAATATTCTTATCGACACGCCGATCTATCTAAAACTAAAAATAATATTTACATCAAAGTCAATCAATATTGCTCTATGGATTATAACCAAGCCATACTGCAGAGGGTTGAAGATGGATATAATGCGAGAAATAAGGCAGGCGAATTGAAAGCCATCCGTAAAGATGCCGTTTATTCTGTAAATGCAATCCTTTCGGGTACTCACGAAGACCTTAAGGACATTGAGAAAGACCCTCAAAAAATGAATAAATGGATTGAAAAAAATTTAGATTTCTGCAAATTACACTTTGGTGCTGATAATATTACCCGGTTTGCAGTGCATTTAGACGAAAAAACGCCGCATATACATTGCTCATTTGTCCCTCTAACAGCTGATGGGCGACTATCTGCCAATGATATTATTGGCACAGGTAAGAAATTAGAAGAATTTCAAACCCTGTACTCTAACGAAATGGCAGATTTTGGACTTGAAAGAGGTGTAAAATCCGATAGAAAGCACCATACTACCGAAGAATTTCGCAGACGAGAAAGTCATAAACTTAACGAAAACAGAGACATTTTGAAATCAGTTGAGGAATTAAAGCAATCGGATGTATTCGGTTTTAAAGCCAAAAAAGATGCTTTATTTTCGATGTTAGAGAATTTAATCTTGAAAACAGACGAAACTACCAAAAAAGAAATTGAAGCCCTTAAATCGCAAATAAATGCACTAGAAACAAAAAATTGGCAACTTCAAAAAGAAAAAGAAAAAATAATCATAACAAAAAAATACATTGATGAACAGACTAAACAATCCATATTTGATGGCTTTAATTTGGTTGATTATTTCTTTAGCCTTGCCAATAAAGGGCAATTGACTTTTTTGAAGAAAATGGGAAATGAATATTATTTCGTTGATAAAGACAGAAAAATAAGTGTAAATGCAAACGGCAAAGGCTATTTTGACCATAAAGCCGGAATAGGAGGGCAAAAGATTAAAGCGGTCATGGAGTTTGAGAGGTTAGATTGGTACAAATCAATGCTTTTTATGAATTCATTTTACGGAACTGATTTGTCTAATATTTACAGTAATATTAGAGAAGAAAAAAAGGATTTAAACGAAAATTCTTATGTTTTAAATGCAATCTTTAAGCCTAATAATAAAGAACTTATGCAATATTTTAAGGGCAGAGGAATAAACCAGGAAACAATTGAGAAATATGCAAAGCAAATTCATTATCAATTAAGCAATGGTCACTACTTTGGAATAGGCATAAAAAATTCTGTCGGTGGTTGGGACATCCGGAGCCCAAAAGCTAAAATTAAACTTGGGAACAGTTCTTACGCAGAGATAGGAGAAGGGCCTAATTTAGTTGTTTTAGAGGGAATGACTGATTTTTTTAGTTTTATAGAAATACTAAAAGAAATCAAGAAAGACTTCAAAGATCACAAAGTAATTATCTTAAATTCAACTAATAATGCAGACAAGTTTATTCAGAGCTTTCAGAACTGGAACGGCAATGTAAGTTGTATTTTAGACAGTGGAACAGCTGGTGACATAGCTACAAATAAAATTCTGACATACTTCGGAAAACAAGCAACGGATTTGCGACCGGAGTTCAATATAGGCTCTCACGAACACGCATATAGAGACCTAAACGACGTATTGACGGACAATACTAATCTTAAAAAATCTTTAAAAGATGAATTTACTCCGGATGAAATTGAAGAAATGAACCCAAGACCGACAATAAAAAGAAAACTATAATTTTTCTTTTTTTTTCAGCATTAATTTCATTTGTAAAAATTTTCTGTAAAGCACAGAATCATAGAAAATGCCGTTAAAAAGCAAATTTCAGATTTTAACCTAAAGGATCTGAATCTGAAAAAATCCCTTGGAAGAAAAGTATAAAAAAACCCGGGATAAACCGGGTTTTTAATTAATTTTAAGTTAAAAATCAAATAACTTGTATTGTAATTGAATCGTAGGAATAAGAAATTCAATATCAGGATTTATATCTTTGAAATTATGATTTCCTGCATAATATACTCCTAAATAACCAGTAAGATTTTTTCTTTCTATTCCAAAATCAAATGAGATGGCGTTGAAATATAAATCTTGATCAGACGAATAATAGATTGATTCATTTAATACTTGTACATATGTGTATTCAGTACCCCTATTCATCAATGAATACCCCATTTTAATATTAAAGGTCAAATCATCTTTGAGCATAAACTTTCTTTCTAAAGATATGTTATAATCACTAATTAAAGCATGAGTAGCCTCATTTAAATTACCATTATCATTATTTGAATTATCATAAACTAACATATCATAACGAATGGAATGTTTAAAAGATAATTCCATTTTTTTCTTATGAAAGGTGTAAGCAATGCTATAAGATAGAGCGGAACCACTTAACTGAGCATCATTTCTTGTCGTAGGCTGGATGTTGGTTACGTAAATATCATCTGGTTCTAAATATATCGGTGTAATTCTATATTCAGTACCTACCGATAAACTTATTTTGTTTTGAGTATATGATTCTTGCCCTGTAAGAATCAAAAAAGATATAATTAAACAGCTTCTAATAATAATTCCAAATTCCATTGTCAATAAATAATTTATATTCAAAATCCGAATCATTCTCATAATAATTATTTATCAACGTTTCTGTTGGCAATATTTTTTTAAAGAATAGAGATTGAGAACTATACTCACTATCTCCAGATCTAAATTTTATTTCAATTTCAGAACTATTGCTTGGAATATCAAATTTGGCGGTTCTTTTTCCTGTTGGCCAAGCATCAGATTCAAATATTACATTACAAGAAACAATATGATAATTGTAATACACATAATTTGGACCTTCCCAAAAAGGACTTTCGTAAGTCATATCTTCATAATATCTTGTACCTCTATCTGAAATTGTCTTTTTTACTTTACCATTTACATCATCTCTAGAAACTTTGATAATTTCTTTACCCAAATAATTTTCTGTATTGACTCCAGAATATGACTGTCCGCCGTTATAATTATATTGGTATCCTCTAATAGCAACCTCAGAAGCTCCCGCAACCCAACTTTCCTTATGAGATTTTACTCTTATATATTCAATACTGTGTTTATCTGTAATTGAAGTACTAGTTGATGTTTCAACACCACTATCATAATTATCATCTGGTGATTCACTCAATGAAATTATAATAACATTTCCATAAGCTTCCGCAAATTCTTCAGATATTTCATCTTCAATTGGCTGTAATACCCCATAATCATCTTCTTGATAACCTTCATATGTTTCATCCTCTTCTTCAACAACAAACGGGATAATAATTGGCTTTGTAATATCCAAAGATTTAGACAATTTGGTGTAATTTGGTAGATAAATTTGAGGCTGCCAATCCTGACCTTCAATATTTTCGAAAGCATCTAAATGATTTTGCAAAGCAATTCTATCATCATCTGAAATAAAAGCATAGTTTTTAGAAAGTTCACCATTAATCATGTCCCTTATAAAAAAAACACTTTCTTCATCTTTACTGTTTTTAGTATTAAGATTACTCTGTAAACTCTTTCGAAACTCATCATTACTATACAGTTTTGAAACTACACGGCCAATTTCTAATAGATGTTGCTTAGTGTATTCAACTTGTTCTTCGTAAGATTTATTTTCAATTAGGTTACTAGATAAATTAGGATCACTTTCATCTTTCTGACAACTCTGAAAAGTAAACAAAATTCCTACTAGGAGGATAAGGGTAATTGAGATTTTTCTAACTGTTCTCATTTTCTTTTGATTTTAGCAAGTTCACTCCTTTTTCTGTTTAAGTTTGGGTAAACTTGAAATTATAACAATACCAATTGTACCAGGTTTGGTAAATACCCGCCTAGGTCATTCATTGGTTTTCGGAAAATTTAAAGGAGTGTTGTAATCTCAAAAAGTGAGTGCCTTTTTCCTAAATTTTCGGAGTAAACGGTCTAAAAGCCTATAAATATTTTAAAATCAAAAAGCGCATTTTAGGGGTAAAAGCGAACTTGATGATTCTCATAAAGAACGGTACTAAGATAATGAAATTTTTTAATCGATATCATTTTTTTTCTACTTGGGTTCAATAAATTTTCTTTGACGAATATTCTCCAGTATAATTTCCATTTGTTTATTGTGAGAATCTGCGGATCTCTTATGATATTCCAACTCGTTCAAAATGGTTTGAATGTATTCTTTAAGCAATGGGTATTCAGACAGCCTATTATGGAACTCGTTATATTCTGATTCTGTAAACTCCTGGACAATGATGTCGTCGCGTGTCGGCAGATTGTCGGCTTCTGTCGGGAGGCTGTCGACAGAATGTGAATTTATTATAAATTTATAGAGGCGATCATCTAGTAAAAATTTCCCGTTCTCAATTTATACAAAGGATTTAACGTATCTTTGAGCTGTACGTTCGGTGACACCGAGTGTCGCCATGATGTCGGCAGTTGTAAATTTCTCTGACATATTTTATCTTTTTTATAAAACCATTCTAAACCCTTTATTTTTTTTAGATGATGGTTTGTTGGCTTTAATATAGTATTCCATTTTTTTAATTAACAGGTTAGTTATATAATCTTTGAGAAGATCTTCTTGAGCATCCATGTATTGTTGAACCAAAAGGCTATTGTAATTTTTACTTTCAGATTCAAAACTAAAGAGAGGATATCCCTCTTTCATTAAAAGAAAATTAATCAGTAAGCGACCGGTTCTTTTGTTCCCGTCGACAAATGGCTGGTGTAACCAAACTTCTTGGGCCAAATAAACCGCTTTATCAAGCACTGATTTATCTTTACTCTCATTGATTGTTTTTACAAGCTGCTGCATGTTATCTTCTGCTGTATCCGGTAGGCTTAAAGGTTCGATGGTTTCAATCAATTTTCCGGCCTTTCGGATTTCAATTTTGTTCTTACTTATTTTAAATTTACCTTCTTGTTGGCCTTTTGATTTAGCATGTAAATATGCATCGTCATATTTCCACAGATAACTCAAGGTAAGCCAGTTTAATTCGAGCATTAACTCAACCGACAGTTCCTCTTTATCTCTTACGGCCTTGAGCATTCTAGATAGCGCTTTATACATCCCTTTTTGTTCCAAGATATCGGTTGTTCTAATCTGATCACCGGTAACCGTATCATTGGATAATAATTGCGAAGTTTGAGCCAATGTCAGCTTGTTTCCTTCCAGTTTATTAGTGGCATACACATACTCATAAAGTTGTTCCCTTTCAAACTCGATGGAAGGGATAAAATCAACCTTTTTGTATTGTTCAAATAATTTTATTATTTTTTTCATTGGTTACGTGTTTTTAAAGATTTAGCCCTTTTAGAACATCCTCAACACTTTGAGTTTTTGAAGCTCTTCCGGAATCGGTTTTTTTGGCTTGAGAAGGGTTTTTTTAACCAAAACTTTTATTTTCCAGTATGGAATAATAAAAACGTTTACTTATTTTAAACCTAGCACTAAGTATTTTGCAGTTTAAATTTCAGCAATATTATTTTCATTAAGCCACTCTTTTAATATTGCGAACATTATCTTTACACTTATGATAGGTTTATTTTTTGGAGGATTATATTACATCTGAAAAAAGAGGTTTTCTTCCGTTTTGGATAATTACTTGTGTTCACGGGCTTTATAATTTGACTGTTTTTATTTTAAAGGAATATTTATAAATTTTATGATTTTACTTATCAATATTTTAGTGTTTATAATATTACAAATACTTAGAATTCTAATAATCACAAAAAGCTTATAATATCAATCTATTAAAATATTCATTTGCGATTGATTTTCTAGCAAATAACTATTTTTTTCTATAAAACTTTTTACTTTCTCCCAATTAGAAAATTCATCTTTTCCAAAGTGAATAAAAGTTCCTTCAAAACTTTCTTGTCCTCTTCCTGATTTTTCATCATCGATTAAAATATCTCCTTTGTTGAGGCCTTTGTTTGGGGTTAAGATCAGTTTATGACACATCTCTATTCCTAAATATTTCTCAATCCATAATCTTTTTTCCGTATAGCTATGAGGATTTAAAACGGATGGAGCTGAAAGAAAATACACATCATTTGCTAATGCAAGTGTTTTTACACTTTCAATTGCGTTTTCAAAAGGTGTTAAGTTGATAAAGAATCCGGGAATGCTTTGTGGATAAAGTTCTTCAGGATGTTCTATTAGGGCTTGTTGGTATGGAGTGTTAAAATCACATAAAACGCCATCCATATCTATGTATATAATCATATATTTTGGGGTTTATTTTTTTGATAATCTAGTATAGTTTGTTTAATTGTTTCAAGGTCTTCCTCGTAGTCATCCAATTCAAACTCTGAGCAGAAATTAATCAATACATCTCTTAATTGCTGCACTGAATAATTGATAAGCATTTCACTTTCACCATTATTGATCAAATTTTCTATGAATTTGCCATATTCCTCATCATATTTTCCTTCATCAAATAATTTGATGTCTTCGTCTTGTTCTAAGCCCATCTCAAATTCTTCTTCAAAAGCAGAAGATTTCTCAGTAATCGTATGAAAATATAACGCGGTTTTTTCATGTGATTCAAGGGTTTTGAAAAATTTATATGAAAAATCTGATAATTCTTCATAAATGAATGGATCATAAGGAAACGTACCTGCAATTTGACTCAATTCACTTGAAATTTTTGAGCGTTCTTTATCTTGGAATGCAAACTTGTTTAAAAATTTGGTCTGAACATTTTTGAAAAAATAATCAAGAATAATTTCAAAAACATCTTTCGTTACAATGAATTTGTGTCTTTCGGCAAGCATCATAAATAGTTTTAATTTGTGTTAGAGATCAATAATTATAGGGTCATTGGTATAACGATACCTTTCATTTAAAATACTGGCATTGATAAACCTAGTTCCACTCTGATGGTGTATTCCATAGCTTTCATGAACATGACCAAAGATATGAAATTTTGGTTTTATTTTTTGAACTTTTTCTAATAATTTTTCACAACCTACGTGATCTTCTCTTACCGTTTTATCCAAAATTCCATACGGTGGTCCATGGGTTATCAATACATCGGTATCATCCGGAATAAGCTGCCAATGTCGGTCAATATCTTCGCCTCGCTCTCTGTTAAATGCCCAATTATTAAATGCCGGCTGAACTGGTGAACCCCAAAAATGAATTCCTTCAATGGTAATCCCACTATCATTCAGATAATTTATATTATCTGGAATCATGGCTCGAATGATTGTAGCACCTTCAAATTTCAAATAACGGTCATGATTCCCACCAATGAGAATTTTATATTTGTAATCCAATCTGGAATACCATTTCAAAAAATCTTCTATTTCACTCTTCGAACCTATTGAACCCATATCACCTGTATCTATAATCACCTCATCTTCTTGTAAGAGAATCTCTCTATGACGTGTATGAGTATAGGATTTACAGAGCAATCTTATAAAAACATTAAATATATTTATTATATTAGATATATTATATAATAAAAAAATATTTAATTTCTTAAAATTCATATCCACTTCGGATATCTTTTACATTACCATGATGTTAAGCGATATCAGAACTCCCCATACACAGATAAAATAGTTCAATGTTTATTACGTTTGATAATTAATTTAAATATTTTTTTAAAGTAATTGTAAACACCACTTCAACAAAACTATTTTGAAGTTTTATTTTACCTTTGTAAAATATTAAACCTAATATACTTTTTGATGACAGAATTAACTTTTATAGGTGCTAATCTACGAAAAAAAAGAAAAGAACTTAACATAAAGGTTAAAGATTTAATGCAATACATAGGCGTTTCCAGAACCAGTATCAACGATATTGAAACCAAGGCAACATTTTCCAAAAATTTTGTTACGTATCTTTTGTATCTTAAAAATAAAGGGGTAGATATAAACAAACTTTTTGAAAAAGATGAATAGTAATACCTCGTTCTTTTTCTTTTATTTATCCAAGTGGTTTTTAGCTTAAATTTTCTAAATCCATTTGAATTTTATGGTTTATATTTTTAAAAATAATAATGAAAGAGTCTATGGGTATTAAGCCCCTTTTTTTAACATAAAAAATTACTATTAAACATCTCTTTTTTTCATATAATGCTTTAAAAATGCTTAAAAACCTCGGGGTTTTATATTTTCTGTTTCTATATAATATTTTATTTCATAACAACAATTTATTATATATCTATAATATGTTCAGTTATGTTGTACATATTTTCTAATACAACTTATATACAA
>Ga0209573_1002415_pt1 | contig 23937 bp, 17 predicted proteins | sample TNRBio252014_DNA_FD_185870 | JGI IMG/M metagenome (GOLD analysis project Ga0209573, IMG submission 185870) | Wastewater treatment Type I Accumulibacter community from EBPR Bioreactor in Madison, WI, USA - TNR Reactor_6/25/2014_ DNA (SPAdes)... | ecosystem: Engineered > Bioreactor > EBPR >...
GGTGCTCACCGGCTTCGGCGTCGCCTGGCTGCGCAAGCGCCTCGGGCTGGAGCATCTGGTGGCGCTGGGCTGCGTGCTGTATGCGCTGGTGATGGTGTCGGCGGCCTTCTGGCGCTGGGCGCCGGGCGTCTATTCCGTGCTGCTGGTGGGGGGTGGCTGCTGGATGGCGGTGATGTCGACCTTCAACACCGCCACGCAGACCAGCGTGCCGCCCTGGGTGCGGGCGCGCGCCACCGCCATGCACACGCTGTGCGCGCTCGGCTCGTTCGCGATCGGTTCGGCGTTCTGGGGCGCCTGCAGCGACATCCTGGGCGTGGCGCCGACGCTGGTCATCGCCGCGCTGGCAATGGCCGCCGGCCTGCTGCTGGCGCGGCCCTTCCCGCTGCGAATGGGCGAACTCGGCGAGGTCACGCAGGTCAAGGCGACGGAGAACCTGTTCATCGTGCACGAGCCCGACCCCGAGGCCGGGCCGGTGGCGGTCGAGATCGGCTACCGCATCCGGGCCGAGGACGCCGACGCCTTCCTCGATGCGCTGACCCGGCTGAAGGCCTGGCGTCGCCGCGACGGCGCGACCTTCTGGCGCGTCTACCGTGACCTGGCCGACCCATCGCGCTTCCTCGAGCGCTTCATCGTGACCAGCTGGGCCGACTACCTGCACCAGCGTTCACGCGCGACGGTCGCCGACCTGGCGCTGGAGGCCGACGTGCGCGCCTTCCTGCTGCCGGGCGAACTGGCGACGACCGAGCACTACATCGCCGAACGCTGACTTCGGCACGCGCTGCCGGCCCGCCGGTCGGGACAGTGCACGCCCGCGCGGCTGTGGGCGGGGTGCGGGATGTCGCCGCGGTCCGCCTTCGCAGGCGGTTGATCCAGCGCAAGCAAGTGACGACCCGCTTACGTGAAAGTGCAGTCGCCCGATTCGTTGCTCACCAGGGCGGTACGCATGGAACACTCGATCGAGAGCCGCCGAAGCGCGGTCGTCAACGCAGGCAACCCGGCCCTGGGAGGGCTGCACCACGAGTTGCCCTCCCGTAGCGATGGCGCCCGGGCGCTGGACCCCCGACCCCCGGATACGCAGCCGGACGCGCGTTCCTGGAACGCCCTGCTCGGGGCACCGGCCCTCACGCAGGCGGAGCTGGTGGCGCTGGGTTCGATCGCCAAGGTCAGCGCGCTGTCGCGCGGGCAGCGCATCTTCATGGCCAGCGAACCTGCCTCGACGCTGGTGGCCGTGCGCGATGGCGATGTCGCGCTCGGCCAGTGCGACGAGCATGGCAGCTTCCAGGTCGAGCGCCTGGTGCGCGGCCCGGGCTGGCTGGACCAGAGCTCGGCCTGGATAGACCGGCCGCATGTCGCCGAGGCCAGGGCCATGACCTCGCTGCAGGTGGTCGAACTGGCGCGTGAGGATGTGCAGGCCCTGTTGGCCAGCTTCCCGGTGCTGGCGCGGCGGCTCATCGGCAGCCTGGCGCGCGAAGTCCACTCGCTGACGGCGAGCACGCAGTCGCTGATGCACAAGGATGCGCCGTCGCGCTTCGCGCAGTGGCTGGTCGAGCGTTGCCAGTCGCTCCCCGAAGAGCCCGGCCGCGCCGTCGTCAGGCTCGGCGAGCGCAAGCGGGACATCGCGTCGCAGCTGGCCATCACACCTGAAACGCTGTCGCGCGTGATGCGTACGCTCACGCGCACCGGGGTCATCGCGGTGGCCGGCTACACGGTGACGGTGGCCGACCTCGACGCCCTCAGGCGAGTGGCGACGGGGCTGTAGCCCCCAGCGGTGGCGGCATCAGCAGCTGCGCCACCACCGAGACCGCGATCACTTCGGGCGCCTTGCCCACGATGCCAGGCAGGCCGATCGGGCAGGCCATGCGGGCGATTCGGGCCTCGGCAATGCCCCAGGCGGCCAGCCGGCGCTCGAACCGCGCCCGCTTGGTCGCCGAACCGATGAGCCCGAACCAGCCGAAGTCGCCGCGATCGAGGATGGCGCGCGCCAGCGCAAGGTCCAGCTCGTGGCTGTGCGTCGCCACCAGATAGGCCGCACCGGCCGGCGCCGCTGCGACCTCGGCGACCACCTCGGCCGCCAGGTCCGCGCCACGGGCAAGGGCATCGCCAGCGGTCTGGCCGCAGACCCGGTGCACATGGGGCGCCAGCGGCTGGGGCGGGAACTGTTCGGCGCGCTCGTCGATCCAGCGCACCTCGCAGGGCAGGCCCTCGAGCAGGCGCACGATGGCGCGGCCGACATGGCCGGCGCCGAACAGCTGCAGCTGCCAGCGTGGCGGCTGCGGCGGCCAGGCGGCGAGCGCCTCGGCATCCAGCGGCGACCAGCGCAGCCAGACCTGGCCGCCGCAACACTGCCCGAGCGACGGGCCGAGCGCGAAGCGCTGCTCGCGTGGCGCTGTCGATCCATGCGCCTGACCTGAACGCGCCAGGCCTTCGCGGGCGACCGCGATCGCCTGCCACTCGAGGTGGCCACCGCCGATGGTGCCGAGCACCTCCTCGTGGCCGACCAGCATGCGGGTGCCGGCTTCGCGCGGCGCCGAACCCTGGGTGCGCACCACTTCCACCAGCATGGCCGGCCGGCCCCGGGCCAGCCAGGCGGCGGCGGCGTCGCGCAACGACAGCCCGGGCGTCACGAGGCGGGGCGCACCGCGTCGATGGCACGCAGCAGGGCCTCGGGGGTGGCCGGTGCATCCAGCGGTGGGTCGGTGCGGTGCCCGCCGACCGCGGACACCGCGTCTCGCAGCGCGAAGAACACCGAAAACGGCAGCAGCAGCGGCGGCTCGCCGACGGCCTTGCTGCGGTGGATGGTGTCGCGGGCGTTGGGGCGGTCGAACAGCCGCACGTGGAACTGCGTCGGGCAGTCGTTGGCGGTCGGGATCTTGTAGGTGCTGGGCGCGTGCGTGGAGAGCAGCCCGGACTGCGGATGCCAGACCAGCTCCTCCATGGTCAGCCAGCCCATGCCCTGGATGAAGGCGCCTTCGACCTGCCCGATGTCGATCGCCGGGTTCAGCGACTTGCCGGCATCGTGCAGGATGTCGGCGCGCTCCAGGCACCACTCGCCGGTCAGGGTGTCCAGCAGCACCTCGGCCACCGCCGCGCCCCAGGCGAAGTAGTAGAAGGGGTTGCCCTGCAGCCGCTCGCGGTCCCAGCTCAAGCCCGGCGTGGCGTAGAAGCCGTCGCTCCACAACTGCACGCGCGCCAGGTAGGCGTCGGCGACCAGCGTGTCGAAGCCGGTGCTGTGGCCATCGCCGCTGACCTGGCCGGCCGCGAAGTGCACGCGCCCGGGCTCGATGCCCCAGCGCGCTGCCGCGAAGGCGGCCAGCCGCTCGCGCAGCTGTCGCGCGGCGGCCTGCGCGGCCTTGCCGTTGAGGTCGCTGCCCGTCGAGGCCGCGGTGGCCGAGGTGTTGGCGACCTTCTGCGTGTCGGTGGCCGTCACGCGGACTCGCGCCAGCGGCAGCCCCAGCTCGTGCGCCACCACCTGTGCCACCTTGGTGTTGAGGCCCTGGCCCATCTCGGTGCCGCCATGGTTGACCAGCACCGAGCCGTCGGTGTAGACATGGACCAGCGCGCCAGCCTGGTTCAGGTGCACGACGTTGAACGAGATGCCGAACTTCAGCGGCGTCAACGCCAGGCCGCGCTTGAGCACCGGGCTTGTGGCGTTGAAGTCGCGCACCGCGTCGCGCCGCCGCGCGTAGTCGGAGGTGCGCACCAGCTCGTCGACCAGTTCGTGGATCGGGTTGTCCCCGACGCGCTGGCCGTAGGGGGTCAGGTCGCGTTCGCCGACGCCGTAGAAGTTGGCCCGCCGCACCTCGAGCGGGTCGCGCCCCAGCCGGCGGGCCACCGAGTCGATCGCGTACTCGATCGCGAACGCGCCCTGCGGGCCGCCGAAGCCGCGGAAGGCGGTGTTGCTCTGTGTGTTCGTGCGTGCCGACCAGCCGTGCACGGCGACATCGGGCAGCCAGTAGGTGTTGTCGAAGTGGCACAGCGCGCGCGTCATCACCGGCCCGGAGAGGTCGGCCGAGTGCCCGGCGTTGGAGATCAGCCGCGCCTCGGCGGCGAGCAGGCGGCCTTCGTCGTCGTGGCCGATGTCCAGGTCGTAGTCGAAGCCATGGCGCCGGCCGGTGACCAGGAAGTCGTCGTCGCGATCGGGCCTGAGCTTGACCGGGCGCTGCAGCCGCCAGGCCGCCACCGCGGCGACGCATGCGAACAGGGCCGATTGCGATTCCTTGCCCCCGAAGCCACCGCCCATGCGGCGGCAGCGCACCTGCACCGCGTGTGCCGGGCGTGCCAGGGCGTGGGCCACCACATGCTGCATCTCGGTCGGGTGCTGGGTGGAGCACCAGACGTCGATCCCGCCGTCCTCGGCCGGCAGCGCATACGCGACCTGGCCCTCGAGATAGAACTGCTCCTGGCCGCCGACGGCGAAGCTCAGCGCCAGCCGGTGCGGCGCGGCGGTCAGCGCCGCCTGCGCATCGCCGCGCACCAGGTGCATGGGCGGCAGCACATGCTGGGCCGCGGCATGGGCCTGGCGGGCGCTCAGCAGTGGCGGCAGGGGGTCGGCCTGGATCACTTCGCGGGCCAGCGCCGCCGCACGCCGTGCCGCCTGGCGCGTGCGCGCGACGACGGCGAACACGGGCTGCCCGCGCCAGCGCAGCGTGGCGCCCGGCCCGCCGGCCAGGATGGGGTCGTCGTGCACCAGCGGGCCGCAGTCGTTGCGGCCGGGAATGTCGTCGGCGGTCAGCACCGCCACCACGTCGGCCTGGGCGCGCAGCCGCTCGAGGTCGATCGTGCGCAGGACGCCATGCGCCAGCGGCGACAGGCCGAGCGCGCAGTGCAGGGTGCCGGCCGCCTCGGGCAGGTCGTCGGTGTAGGGCGCGGCACCGGCCACGTGCAGGTGGGCCGACTCGTGCGGGACGCCGATGCCGACCTGCGCGGCGGCGATGGCTGCTTCGACGGGCTTGTTCATCTTGGGGGCTCCCGGGGCTCCGGCATGGCGGCGGTGGATCTGGATGTGGCAGGGGCCGGGCCCGCAGGCTTCAGCCGGGCGGCTGCGCGCGGCCGGCCCAGACACCGGTGGCCGCAGCGGGCAACGGGTGGTGCGCGCGCGTCTGCAACCAGCAGCGCCAGAGCAGGTTCTGCGCCACCCGCATGCGGTAGCCCGCGCTGGCGCGCATGTCGCTGAGCGGCGTGTAGTCGTCGGCCAGCGCGGCCATCGCGGCGCGCACCGACGCCTCCTGCCAGGGCTGCCCGACCAGGGCCGCCTCGGCCGCCGCGGCGCGCTTGACGGTGGCCGCCAGGCCGCCATAGGCCAGGCGCGCCGAGCGCACCTGCAGGCCGTCGAGATCGAGGGCGAACACGCCGCAGACGGCCGAGATGTCGCTGTCGAACCGCTTGCTGACCTTCCAGCCGCGCACCAGCTGCCGTGGTGCGGGCAGGGGCAGCTCGATCGCGCGCAGGAACTCGCCCGGCTGCAGGCGGTTCTTCATGTAGTCGACGTAGAAGTCCTCTATCGGCAGGCGGCGCAGCTGCTCGCCACGCTGCAGCAGCAGTTCGGCGCCGAGCGCCATCAAGGCCGGCGCGCTGTCGCCGATGGGCGAGCCGTTGGCGATGTTGCCGCCCAGGGTGCCGGCCTCGCGGATCGGCCGCGAGGCAAAGCGCAGCCACAGGTCCTCCAGCGCCGGCCAGTGGCCGACCAGCACCGCCCAGGCGGCCTGCAGCGACACCGCGGCGCCGATGTGCAGCCGCCCCCCCTCGACCGCCAGCCGGTGCAGTTCGGGGACTTCGGCGGTGGCGACGAGCTCGGGCAGCGTGCGCAACTGCTTGGTCACCCACAGGCCCATGTCGGTGCTGCCGGCCACCAGCCGCGCCGCCGGCCGGGACGTGCACAGCGTGGCCAGCGACGCCAGGTCGCGCGGCGCGTGCCAGCCGCCGGCGGAGAGTGGCGGGTCGCGGGACAGCTCCCGCAGCGCGGCGACCACCGGTGCGCGGTCGAACGCCGGCGCCGGCCCCTGGAACATCGCCTGGCCGGCGTCGAGGATGGGCCGGTAGCCGGTGCAGCGGCAGAGGTTGCCCGACAGGTCGTCGGCCAGTTGCGCCCGTGTCGGCTGCGTGCCGGCGTCGATGTGGCGTCGATGGCAGGCCCACAGCGACATCACGAAGCCGGGGGTGCAGAAGCCGCATTGCGAACCGTGGTGCTCGACCAGGGCCTGCTGTACCGGGTGCAGCACTCCGGGCGCCGGGGCCACATCCTCGACCGTGAACAGGGCCTTGCCGTCCAGCGCCGCCAGGAAGCGGATGCAGGCATTGACCGGCCGCAGCGCCAGCCCGCCGGGCGCATCGGCGTCCAGGCTGCCGACGACGACCGTGCAGGCGCCGCAGTCGCCCTCGGCGCAGCCTTCCTTGGTGCCGGTGCAGCGCACGTCCTCGCGCAGCCACTCGAGCACGGTACGGGTCGGCGCGTCCAGCCTCACCTCGACCACGCCACCGCGATGGAAGAAGCGCACGGGACGCTCGTGAACCTCGGGGCGTTCGGGCATGGGGGTCCTCGGAAAGGGGAAGGGCCTGGGGCTGGGGATTACCCGTAAGGTAGCGCTGCCACCCCGAAAGACTATACGCAAGGCCTGATATCACGCATAGCATTGATCGTATGACCAGCCGGCCGGACTTCGACACCATCGATCTCCACCTGGTCCGTGTCCTGCACACCTTGATCACCGAACGCAGCGTCTCCCGCGCCGCCCTGCGTCTGGCCAGCAGCCAGCCCGCGGTCAGCGCCCAGCTCAAGCGCCTGCGGGCCTTGACGGGGGACCCGTTGCTGGTGCGCACCGGGCACGCGATGCAGCCGACGGCGGCGGCGCTGCAGTTGCTGGACCCCGCCACACGCATGCTGCAGGAGGCCGAGCGCCTGTTCGGCCGCCGCGTGCGCGCGCAAGCCTTCGACGCCGCAGCCAGCGAACTGGTGATGCGCGTGGCGGCCAGCGACTACCTCGACCCGCTGTTCCTGCCCGCGCTGGTGGCGCAGGTCAAGCAGCGCGCACCGAACCTGCGGCTCGAGCTGCTGCCACTGACGCAGGAATTCGACTACCGCCGGCGGCTGGCCACGGGCGACGTCGACCTGGTCGTCGGCAACTGGCTGGAGCCGCCTTCGGAGCTGCACATCGCGCGGCTGTTCTCCGACGAGGTGGTGTGCCTGGTGGCTGACTCGCACCCCGCTCTGCGGCGAGGCTGGACCGTCGAGCGCTACCTGCACAGCGAGCACGTGGCGCCCATGCCCATGCATCCGGGCGCGCTGGGCGTCATCGACCAGCATCTGGCGGCCGCCGGCCTGGTGCGGCAGATCGCGGTGCGGGCGTCGCACTTCGGACTGATCCCGCAGATGGTGGCCGACAGCCTGCTGGTGCTGACCACCGGGCGCCTGTTCTGCAGCCGCTTCGTCGGCCGGCTGCCGGTGCGCATCGTGCGCTGCCCGGTGGAGTTCCCGCCGATGAACTACTACATGCTGTGGCACGAGCTGTCGCATAACGGGCCGCCCATGCGCTGGCTGCGCGACCAGGTCCGCGACGCCGCGAAGTCCCTGCAGGGGCGCGGCGGCGCGCGGCCGGCCCGGGACGCCGCATGATCGCGCTGCGCGCCGACCTGCTGGACTTCACCGCGGCGCCCGCCTGGGGCGAGCCGACCATGCACGGTGTGCGCTGGCGCCCGGACCACTGGCTGTGCATCGATCCTGCCGGCGGCGGCGGCGGCGGCGGCGGCGGCGGCCCGGCCGCCGGGCGCATCGTCGACGTGCGGCCCGGCCACGAGGACCCGGGGCCGGGATGGCGGCGGCTGGACCATCGCGGCCGGCTCGTGCTGCCGGGCTTCGTCGACACCCATGTGCACAGCGCCCAGCTGGAGGTGATCGGCAGCTTCGGCAGCGCGCTGCTGGACTGGCTGGAGCGCTACACCTTTCCGGCCGAACAGGCGTGGCGCGACCCCGAACGGGCGAGGCAGGGCGCCACGCGCTTCCTGGACGCGCTGCTCGCCCACGGCACCACCGCGGCGGTGGTGTTCCCGACCGTGCACAAGGTCGGCGCCGAAGCCCTGTTCGAGGCGGCGGCGGCGCGTGGCATGCGCCTGGTCTGCGGCAAGGTGCTGATGGATCGCCATGCCCCCGAGGGCCTGCGCGACGACGTGACGCAGGCCGAGCGCGACTGCATCGAGCTGATCGAGCGCTTTCACGGGCGCGGGCGAAACGCCTACGCACTCACCGTGCGCTTCGCGCCCACCAGCACGCCCGGGCAGCTGGCGATGGCCGGCGCACTGTGCGCCGCCGATGCCAGCCTGTACATGCAGACCCATGTGGCCGAGAACCGCGACGAGGTGCGCTGGGTGGCCGAGCTGTTCCCTGACGCACGCAGCTACCTCGACGTGTATGCGCGCGCGGGCCTGCTGCATCCGCGGTCGGTGCTGGCGCATGGCATCTGGCTGGATGCCGACGACCGCGCGCTGCTGGCCGAGCGCGGCGCGCAGGTCGCGTTCTGTCCGTCGAGCAACCTGTTCCTGGGCAGCGGCCTGTGCGACTGGAAGGCCCTGCGCGACGCCGGCGTGGCCGTCAGCGTGGCCAGCGACGTCGGCGGTGGCACCAGCCTGAACCTCTTGCGCACGCTGGCCGACGGCTACAAGGTGCAGGCCCTGGCCGGCCAGCGGCTCAACGCCTGGGTGGCCCTGCATGCCGCCACGGCCGGGGCCGCGCAGTCGCTGGGCCTGGCTGGCGAGATCGGCCGCCTCGAGCCCGGGCTGATGGCCGACTTCTGCGTCTGGAACTGGACGGCCGGCGTGGTCGACGACATCCGGCTGGGCAGGGCAGGTGACCTGCACGAGAAGGTCTTTGCCTGGATGACGCTGGCCGACGACAGGCACCTGGCGTCGAGCTGGGTGGCCGGCCGCTGCCTGCACCAAGGCCACGAAGGGAGGGACGGCGCATGACGACCTGGCGGCTCGAGCTGCAGGGCATCAGCAAGCAGTACCCGGCGGTGCGCGCCAACGACCGCGTGTCGCTTCGCGTGGCGCCGGGCCAGATCCACGCCGTGCTGGGCGAGAACGGCGCCGGCAAGTCGACGATGATGAAGATCATCTACGGCGCCGTGCAGCCCGACGAGGGCGAACTGCGCTGGAACGGCCAGACCGTCCGCATCACCAGCCCGGCGCAGGCGCGCGCACTGGGCATCAGCATGGTCTACCAGCACTTCAGCCTGTTCGACACGCTGACCGCCGCCGAGAACGTCTGGCTGGGCCTGGACCGCGGCCCGGCGCTGGCCGAGGTCAGCGCGCGCATCCGCGAGGTCTCGTCGACCTACGGCCTGGAGGTCGACCCCGAGCGCCCGGTGCACAGCCTGTCGGTCGGCGAGAAGCAGCGTGTGGAGATCGTGCGCGCGCTGATGACCGACCCGCAGCTGCTGATCCTGGACGAGCCGACCTCGGTGCTGACGCCGCAGGCGGTGGAAAAGCTCTTCGTCACGCTGCGCCGGCTGGCCGAAGCCGGTTGCAGCATCCTGTACATCAGCCACAAGCTCGACGAGATCCGGGCCCTGTGCCATCACTGCACGGTGCTGCGCGGCGGCAAGGTGACCGGTGAAGTCGACCCCCGCCAGCAGAGCAATGCCTCGCTGTCGCGGCTGATGATAGGCGCCGAGCCGCCGGCCCTGGCAGCGCGCGAACGCCAGGCCTCCGAGGTCGTGCTGGCGGTGTCCGCGCTCTCGCTGCCGCGCCAGGATGCCTTCGCGGTCGAGCTGCGCGACATCGGCTTCGAGGTGCGGGCCGGCGAGATCGTCGGCGTGGCCGGCGTCTCCGGCAACGGCCAGCAGGAGCTGATGGCCGTGCTCTCCGGCGAGGACCCGCGCAGCCCGGCGGGCAGCGTGCGCCTGCTCGGCGAGGACCTGGCCGGCCAGGGGCCGCGCGCGCGCCGAAGGCGAGGCCTGCACTTCGTGCCCGAGGAGCGGCTGGGCCGCGGCGCGGTGCCCACGCTGAGCCTGGCCTACAACACCTTGCTCACGCGCAGCGAGCCCGTGGGCCGCGGCGGCTGGGTCGCCCCCGACGCCGTGCGCCGCCTGGCCGAGCACATCATCAACCGCTTCACCGTCAAGGCCGGCGGCAGTGGCGCGGCGGCGCGCAGCCTGTCCGGCGGCAACCTGCAGAAGTTCATCGTCGGTCGCGAGATCGACGCCCGGCCCCGGCTGCTGATCGTGTCGCAGCCGACCTGGGGCGTCGACGTCGGCGCGGCGGCACTGATCCGCAGCGAGCTGCTGGCCTTGCGCGAAGCCGGCTGTGCGTTGCTGGTCGTCAGCGAGGAGCTCGACGAGCTGTTCGAGATCAGCGACCGCCTGCTCGTCATCGCCCAGGGCCGCCTGTCGCCCAGCGTGCCGATCGCCGAGGCCACGATCGAGCGCATCGGTGAATGGATGAGCGGCCTCTTTGCCCGTGGAGGGTCCCATGCTCAGGCTTGAGCCGCGGCCGCAGCCGTCGAAGCTGATGTCCATCGCCTCGCCCCTGCTGGCGCTGGTGGTGACGGTGGCGATCGGCGTGGCCTTGTTCGCACTGCTCGGCAAGGACCCGCTGCGTGGCCTGCAGGTGTTCTTCATCGAGCCGGTGAAGAGCCTGTATGCGCTGTCCGAACTGTCGATCAAGGCGACGCCGCTGGTGCTCATCGCACTCGGCCTGGCGGTGTGCTTCCGCGCCAATGTCTGGAACATCGGCGCCGAAGGGCAGTTCGTGGTCGGTGCGCTGGCCGCCGGCTGGGTGGCCATGCAGTCCGGCCCTGGCCTGGCCTGGATGGGGCGCGGCATCGTGGTGCCCATCCTGCTGGCCGGCGTGCTGGGCGGCATGGCCTGGGCGGCGCTGGTGGCCTGGCTTCGCGACCGCTTCGACGCCAACGAGATCCTGGTCAGCCTGATGCTGGTCTACGTGGCCGTGATGCTGCTGTCCTACCTGGTCTACGGGCCCTGGAAGGACCCCAAGGGCTACAACTTCCCGCAGACCATCACCTTCGATGCGGTGACCAAGGTGCCGCGGCTGGTCACCCACCTGCGCGCCAACATCGGCGTGGTGATCGCGCTGGTCGCGGTGGGGGCGCTGTGGGTGTTCCTGTTCCGCACCTGGCGGGGCTTCCAGCTGCAGGTGGGCGGCCTGGCGCCGCTGGCGGCGCGTTATGCGGGTTTTTCGTCGCGCGGCGCCCTGTGGACCGCGCTGCTGCTGTCGGGCGGCATGGCGGGTCTGGCCGGCGCGCTGGAGGCGGCCGGGCCGCTGGGCCAGCTGACGCCCTATGTGCCGGCCGGCTACGGCTTCGCCGCCATCATCGTCGCCTTCGTCGGCCGCCTGCACCCGGTGGGCATCGTGTTCTCGGCGGTGCTGATGAGCATGTTCTTCATCGGTGGCGAACTCGCGCAGTCCCGCATGGGTCTGCCCAAGTCGCTGACCGGGGTGTTCCAGGGCCTGCTGCTGTTTTCGCTGCTGGCCTGCGACACGCTGATCCACTACCGCGTGCACCTGGGCGCCCGGCGTGCCGCCTGAACGAAAGGACCTGGCATGGAGACCTTCGCCTTGCTCATCGCCGCCACGCTCAACGGCGGCACCGTGCTGGCGCTGGCGGCGCTCGGCCTGCTGATCAACGAACGGGCCGGCATCGTCAACCTCGGCGCCGAAGGCATGATGCTGGTGGCCGCGGTGGCCGGCTTCGCGACCGTGGTGCACACCGGCAACGACTGGCTGGGCTTCGGTGCCGGTGCGCTGGCCGGCGCACTGCTGGCACTGGCATTCGGCTGGCTGGTGATCTGGCTCAATACCAACCAGTACGCCAGCGGCCTGGCGCTGGCATTGTTCGGCAGCGGCTTTTCGGCCTTCGTCGGCATCGACTACGTGCAGGGCAAGCTCGGCGAGCGGCCCAGCTTCGTGGTCCCGCTGCTGGGCGATCTGCCGTGGGTCGGGCCGGCCCTGTTCAGGCACCACCCGATGGTCTACCTGGCGATCGCGACGACCGCTGCACTCGCCTGGTTCCTCTACCGCTCGCGGGCCGGGCTGGTGTTGCGCGCCGTCGGCGAATCCCCCGAGTCGGCGCATGCGCTGGGTTACCCGGTGCGCCGCATCCGGCTGGCGGCGGTGGCCTTCGGTGGCGCGCTGTGCGGCCTGGGCGGGGCCTACCTGTCGGTGATCTACACGCCGCTGTGGGTCGAGGGCATGGTCGCCGGCAATGGCTGGATCGCGCTCGCGCTGACCACCTTTGCCACCTGGCGGCCGGCCCGCGTGCTGCTCGGCGCCTACCTGTTCGGCGGCGTCACGATGCTGCAGTTCCACCTGCAGGGCGAGGGCGTGCAGATCCCCAGCCAGTTCCTGACCATGCTGCCTTACGTGGCCACCATCGTCGTGCTGGTGCTGATCTCGCGCAACCCGGCCTGGATACGCGCCAACATGCCGGCGTCGCTGGGCAAGCCGTTCTTCCCGGGTGCATGACCCGATAATCCGCGGCTTCCCCCGCGCCCCGCCCACCGGGCGACCCCACTCGAACAGGAGCGAGACCCCATGACACACATCACCAAGCGCCGGCTGCTGCAGGTCGGCAGCCTCACCGCCCTGGCCGCCAGCGCCTTGCTGGTGGGCTGCGGCAAGAAGGAAGAGCCCAAGCCGGCAGCGGCCGCGGCCCCTGCGCCGGCCTCGGCGCCGGCGCCCAAGCCCGAACCGCTGAAGATCGCCTTCGCCTACGTGGGCCCGGTGGGCGACGGCGGCTGGACCTTCGCCCACGACAACGGCCGCAAGGCGCTCGAGAAGGAGTTCGGCGACAAGGTGGTGACCAGCTTCGTCGAGAACGTTCCCGAGGCGGCCGACGCCGAGCGGGTGTTCCGCGACATGGTCGGCCAGGGCAACAAGCTGATCTTCGGCACCACCTTTGGCTACATGGAGCCCATGCTCAAGGTGGCGGCCGACGCCAAGGACGTGAAGTTCGAGCATGGCACCGGCTACAAGCAGGCCGACAACATGCGCACCTACGACAGCCGCACCTACGAAGGCGCCTACATGGCCGGCGTGATCGCCGGCGCGATGACCAAGAGCAACACGCTGGGCGTGGTCGGCTCCATCCCCATTCCCGAGGTCATCCGCAACATCAACAGCTTCACCATGGGCGCGCAGAGCGTCAACCCGAAGGTCAGGACCAAGGTGGTCTGGGTCAACAAGTGGTTCAGCCCGCCCGACGAGACCAAGGCCGCGCAGAGCCTGATCGACGGTGGCGCCGACGTGCTGTTCCAGAACACCGACAGCTCGGCCGTGCTGCAGACCGCCGGCAAGAACAAGAAGCTGGCCTTCGGCTGGGACAGCGACATGACCGCCTATTCCCCCGAGGCCCACCTGGCCAGTGCCGTCATCCACTGGGGCCCGTACTACATCAAGGCCACGCGCGACGCGCTGGAGGGCAAGTGGGCGGGCGGCGGCAACACCTGGTGGGGTGTCAAGGAAGGCGCGATCGACCTCGTCTCCATCAGCGACAAGGTGCCCGCCGACGTCAAGGACAAGGTCGAGAAGGTCAAGGCCGGCCTGAAGGACGGCAGCTTCGCGATCTGGAAGGGCCCCGTCGTCGGCCAGGACGGCAAGGAAGTGCTGAAGAAGGACGAAGTCGCCGATGACAAGTTCTTGTCCGGGATCAACTTCTACGTCAAGGGCGTGGAAGGCAAGGTGCCGGCGGGCAAGTAGACTCGTCCACGGTCGCGACGAGGGCCGCGGCTCCCGCAAGGGGCCGCGGCCCTTGTCTTTGCCGGGCGCGCAGGCCGCGCGCGGCGGCTGCCGGCGAGCGCAGGGCCACGCAGGCGGACCGCCGCCTGACAGTCGGCCCGGCGCCGCGTCAGGAGGGAGGACAACCACGATGCCGCCGATGGAACTCAGCCGCGAGAGCTTCATGCGTGCCTGCCGCGAGGGCGGCCGCCTGATCGAGACCTGGCTGCGCGTATTCGATCGCGAGCATGGCGCGGCGATGTACCGCGAGGCGGCCGCCGTGCTGCACGACTGGCATGCCGCCGAGGACGTAGTGCAGGACGCGCTTGTCAGGGCCTGGCAGCGCTGCACGGGCTTCGCCGGCAGTGGCCACCCGGTGGGCTGGATCCGGCAGATCGTGCGCAACGCCGTGCTCGACCACCTGCGCGCGCGCCGGCCGGAGACACCGCTGCACGACGACGAAGGTGAGCTGAGCCCGGAGGTTGCCGCCGCCGTGCAGCAGGCGGCCGCGCTCGAAGGCGACGTGGTCAGTGAACGGCTGGCCGAGCAGCAGGTCGAGCAGGTCTTCCGACGCTGCTTCCAGCGCTTCGAGCAAGACTGGCCACAGCATGCCACGGTGCTGCGATGGGTGGTCGAGGACGGCCTGGACAACGCCGCCCTTCAGGAACTGCTGGGCCGCACCCCTGGCGCGACGCGCGAGTTCGTCTCGCAGTGCCGCAAGAAGGCGCGACCCTACTTCGCCGACTGGTACGCGCTGGTCGGGCCAGGCAGCGTCCCGCCGGCCGGAGGACCATGACATGCATCCCCTCGACGACGACGACTGGATCGACCTCCTGGCCGGCCGCGCCGCACCGGACAGCCTGCGTGCGACGCGCCAGGAAGCGGCCTGGCTGCGCGCGGCGCTGCTCGCCTACCGCGCGCAGGCTCCCGCGGGCACGGTGCCCGATCCGGCGCAGCGCATCGAGCGGCTGCTGGCGCGCGCCCGCAGGGCGGGCCTTCTCGAGCCGCGTCGGGCGACATCCTCCGGGTGGCCGCCTGGCGGCCGCGGAGCTTGGATCAGCCGCTGGTTCGCTCGCTGGGGCGGCGGCGCCTGGCGGCTCGGCGCCGGCCTGGCAATGGCCGCGCTGCTGGCCGTGCTGTGGTGGCCGCCCGCGGCCGACGACGATGGTCGCGTGCCGGTGCTTCGCGGCGCCGCCGTGCAGCAGTTCGAGGTGGCCGATCCGGCGGCCGAAGCCCGACGTGTGCAGCAAGCGCTGCAGGCCGCTGGCTTCGAGGTCCTGCCCTACGCCCTGTTGGGCCGACGCGGGCTGGACGTCACGCTGGACCACCCGCTGAGCGAGCGGCGGCGTCAGGCGCTGCGACAGCTCGGCCTGCAGGCACCGCCGGGACCGACGCTGCGGCTGGAGTACCTGCCGCGAGCCGAGACCCGGCCATGAGGTGTCGCACGACTGGCCTGCGGGCCTTCGCCCTGGCCGCGGCCTTGCCGATGCTGCTTGCGGGCGGCGCGAGGGCCGCCGAGCAGGCCGCCGACAGCGCTGCGCAGGTGCTTCAGGCGGCCTGCGCCGATGCGTTGCAGGCGGCGCCGGCGGAACTGGATCTCGATCGCGCCGAGAAGCAGGCCGAGGCGTTGCACGATCGCGGCGACCCGGCCGCCTTCACGCTCTCGTGTCGCGCCTGGCAAGTGGCCCAGCTGCGCCACGGCGCCGACCATGAGCTGACGCTGCGCTGGGCCTCCAACCTGGGCGTGGCGCTGTTCATGCGGCGCCAGCCTGACGCGGTGCTGGTCGTGCTGGCCGACGTCTGGGCACGCGCCGACGCGCTCGGTGACGCCACCGCCCATCTGGCCGTGCGCGCTGCCGCGGTGCTGGCGTCCGTGCACCAGCAGCGCCAGCAGATGGACGATGCCTTGCGCTGGTCGACACGTGCCATGGCCCGCATCGACCATGCCGGGCAGCCGCTGCGCGACCAGCTGCGCATGAAGGCCGGCCATGCCGCGCTGCTGTCGATGGTGCGTCGCGACGACGAGGCGATCCTGTTGCTTGCGCAGCTCGAGCAGGTGGCCCTGAAGGAGCCCGACGAGCGCGCGCTGGAACTGATGATGGTCTACAACCTGTGGGCCGTCGCCCTCCGGCGCGCCGGTCGGAAGGACGAGGCCTTCGATGTCAACGAGCGCGGTATCGCCGTCCTGCGCGGCATGCAGCCTGCGCAGGCCTTTGGGCTCGCGCTGGCGCTGCACAACCGCGGCCTGCTGCAACGTGGGCAGGCGCGCTTCGCTGCTGCCGAGGCCTCGATGCGCGAGGCGCTGGACATCGCCAGCCGCGCGCAAGGGGCCGATGTGCACCAGGCGCGGGCCAGCATCCGGGATTCCCTGTCGTCGCTGCTGGTCTCGCGCGGCCAGGTGGCGGAGGGTCTGGCGCTGGCGCGCGACGCCGTGGCCCTGGTCGACGCCGGCCCCGAGGCCGGCAGCGGGGCCGCGGTGCGCCCCTTGCGCAGGCTGGCCGAGGCCCAGGCCGCCAACGGCGATCTGGCCGGCGCTCTGGCGACCTGGCGCCGGGCACTGGCCATCATCCAGCCCCGTGCCGATGCCGGCGACGCGGAGACGCGCAACCTGGCCTGGATGAGCTTTGCGCGCCTGAAACTGCAGCTGGGCGACACGGCCGACGCGCAGTGGGCGCTGGACCAGCTCGGCGCCGAGCTGGCGGGCCGCCCGATGCCGTGGGAGGAGCGCGCGGGCCTGGCCCGGCTGCATGCCGGTGTGGCCCGCCGGGCCGGCCAGCTCGACGAGAGCCTGCTGCAGCTCGCCCGCGCTGACGCAGAGCTGGCGCAGGGCCAGCCGCCCGGGCACCCGGACCGCGTCCGCGTCGCCATCGAGCGCTGCCAGCTCGGCCGCGGCTGCGAGGAGCTGGCCCGCCGCACCGACTTGCAGGGGCTGCCAACCAGTGTCGAGTCGGCGCTGCAGCTGGCGATGGCGCGCCACCTGCGCCTTGCGGGGGAGACGGGCGCGGCCGAGTCCCGCCTGCGGCTGGCGCTGGAGGCCGCCCACGCCGCCGCCGACCCGGCGCTGCAATGGCAGGTCCAGGCCGAGTACTCGGTGCTGCTGGCGACATCGGCGCGCTGGGCCGAAGCCGCCTTCTTCGGCAAACGGGCGCTGGACGTCGTCGAGCGGCTGCGCTCCAGTGCGGCGCAGGCGGGACAGCGCACCGAGCAGTTCTACCTGGCGGACAAGGCCCCGCTCTATCGCCACCTGGCCGACGTGTTGCTGCGCCAGTCGCGCCTGGCCGAGGCGATGGAGGTGCTGCGACGCCTCAAGCGCAGCGAAGTCGACGACTACAACGAGCGCGCAGCAATGGCCGGCCCGGAGCTGTCGCTGACGCCGCAGGAGCAGCTGTGGCAGCGCCTGCTCGACGAGGCGCTGGCCCCCGGGCGCGAGCTGGCGGCGGAGATCCTGCGCCTGCGCGAGCTCGCGCGCCAGCAACGCATCGAACCCCAGGAACAGCGGCGGCTCGACGAACTTCTGGTCCAGCAGGCCGAGTCCAGGCAGCAGGCCCAGGCGCGCCTTGACCAGGCGCTCGCGCAGGCACGCCGGTCGCCGGCACCGCCGGGGCGCAGTCGCACGCTGGCCCCCGCCCCCGCCGGTGAGTTGCGCGCATGGCTGCTGCAGTCGAATGACGACCTCCTGGTGGTGCTGTCCAGTGCGCGGCGACAGTGGGTGCAGCGCCTGCCAGACGCCGGCGGCAGCTCGCTGGCCAACCTTGCGGCGGCCGCGCTGGATGCTCTGCAACGTGGTCAGCCCCTGCCACCGGGGATGCATGAACTCCTCGGGCGCCTGGGTGCGTTGCTCGCCCGCTCGTCGCGAGCCGAGCAGGCGGCGCGCCTGCTGCTGTGGCTGGACGGGCCACTGCGTTACCTGCCCCCGGCGCTGCTGCACGATGGTGGGCAGTCCCTGATCGAGCGCTTCCCGATCGCCATCAGCGGCCAGGACTTCGCGATGACCTCTGCCCGCGCCGTGCGTCCGGCGGAGCGGACCTTGCAGGCCTGGGGGGCAACCCAGTCCCACCAGGGCATGCCTGCGCTGCCCGGCGTGGCCGACGAGCTGTGCCGCATCGTCGACGGACCGGTGCGCGGCCTGGCCGCGGCGACCCCCGCGTGTCAAGGCGGCGAGCAGCCGCGCGGCCAGGGGCCCTGGCAGGGCCAGGCCGATGCCGACGCCCGCTTCACCGAAGCCGGGTTCGAGGCCGCGGCCGGGCGCGCGGCGCTGGTCCACATCGGCACGCACTTCGTGCTGCGGCCGGGCAACGTGTCGCGCTCCTGGCTGCTGCTGGGCGACGGCCAGCGCCTGACGCTGCAACGCCTGCAGCAGATGCCGCTGGGCGAGCCGGAACTGGTGACGCTGTCGGCCTGCGACTCGGCGGTGCCCGGCCAGGGCGCCGACGGGCGCGAGATCGATGGCCTGGCGGCGACCTGGCTGGCCAAGGGCGCGCGCGCGGTGCTGGCGTCGCTGTGGCGGGTCGACGACCGCTCGACCGCGCGGCTGATGGGGCATTTCTACCGTGCCCTGGCCCGGCCCGGCACCAACCCGGCCGCGGCCCTGCGCGAGGCCCAGCTCGAGCTCAAGGCCGACCGGCTCACCGCCGCGCCCCGCCACTGGGCGGCCTTCGTGCTGATCGAGCGATCCTGAGTCCGCCTCCTGACACTGGCGTACCGGCGGCGTCAGTTCGGAGTGCGATTCGCGCTTCGAACCCAGGAGGACCCCCCATGCCCCGCTTGATCGTCCAGGACCTCACCGTCGGTGAGGGCGATCGATATGTCGACGTCGTCGTGCGGCTCGACGCCCCGGCGACCTCGAAGGTGACGGTGGACTACGCGACGGCCGAGTGGACGGCCTACGACGGCGGTGGCTACGACTACCTGCCGCTGGGCGGCAAGCTCAGCTTCGACGCCGGGGAGACCCACAAGACCGTGCGGCTGGAACTGCGCTACCCGAACCAGGCATCCAGCGACGCCGGCGAGCCGCTGGAGCGCTTCAAGTTCGTGCTGAGCAACCCGTCGAACGCGACGCTGGCCGGCGAGGGCTATGCGTGGATCACGATCGTGGACAACGACAACCTGCGCGACACGCCCGAGCTGTGGGTGGGTGACGTGGTGGTCGACGAGAAGGCGGGCGAAGCGCGCTTCGTGGTCACGCTGGGGCGCGTCTGGGGGCAGAGCTCGCTGAGCACGGTGACGGTGGACTACACGACCGTGGACGGCAGCGCCCGGGCGGGCGAGGACTACGGTGCCAGCAGCGGCAAGCTCACCTTCCTGCCTGGCGAGTCGACCAAGACGGTGGTGGTGCCTGTCGTCGACGATGCGCTGGCCGAGGGTGCCGAGGCGTTCGGGCTGCGACTGAGCAACCCGGGCAGCGCGGAGATCGTGCGCGGCACCGCCTGGGCCGGCATCGGCGCCAGCGATGCACCACCCGTGGCCCAGCCGCGGCTGTCGGTGACGGACATGGCCGTGGGCGAAGGCGACTACTTCGTCGACGTGGTGGTCAGCCTGAGCGCCCCGGCGACCTCGAAGGTGACGGTGGACTACGCGACGGCCGAGTGGACGGCCTACGACGGCGGTGGCTACGACTACCTGCCACTGGGCGGCAAGCTCAGCTTCGACGCCGGGGAGACCAGCAAGACCGTGCGGCTGGAACTGCGCTACCCGAACCAGACGTCCAGCGACGCCGGCGAGCCGCTGGAGCGCTTCAAGTTCGTGCTGAGCAACCCGTCGAACGCGACGCTGGCTGGCGAGGGCTATGCGTGGATCACGATCGTGGACAACGACAACCTGCGCGACACGCCCGAGCTGTGGGTGGGTGACGTGGTGGTCGACGAGAAGGCGGGCGAAGCGCGCTTCGTGGTCACGCTGGGGCGCGTCTGGGGGCAGAGCTCGCTGAGCACGGTGACGGTGGACTACGCCACCCGAGACGGCGCTGCGAAGGCCGGGCTCGACTACGCGGCCACCTCGGGCACATTGACCTTCCTGCCCGGGGAGTCGGCCAAGACGGTGGTCGTGCCCCTTCACGACGACGCGTTGACCGAAGGCCTGGAGCAGTTCTCGCTGGTGCTTTCCAACCCGCAGTCGGCCACCATCGCCGATGGCCAGGGCCGCGGCCTGATCGGGGCCAGCGATGCGCGGGCCGCCAGCCAGCCCACGGTCTCCGCCTGGAGCACGATGCTCAGCGAGGATGCGGGCCCCGCCTTGCTGATCGTCCAGCTGGACGCACCGAGCATGCAGACCGTGAGCGTGCAATACGCCACCCGCAACAAGCAGGCCGGCAGCCACGATTTTGTCGCCCTCGGCGGCAGGCTGACCTTCCTGCCCGGCGAAACCACCAAGACCGTGCAGGTGGACATCAAACCCGACTCGACCGTCGAGGGCTCGGAAGCGTTCGACTTCGTGCTCAGCGCGCCGTCGAACGCACGCTTGTCGCCCGAGCTTGCCCAGGTGCTCATCGCCGATGCAAAGGTCGGCAGCACACTGATCCGCGGGCTGGGCCTGGGGGACGACGTCTATGAAGTCTCGGCGGCTGACGACATCTTCCTCGAGCTGCCCGTCATCGGGGGCCGTGACACGGTGCGTGCCTTCGTGGACGGCTACACCTTGCCCGCCGACATCGAGAACTGGGTCAGCGGGCACCTGTCGGTCGGCAACGCGACCGGCAATGCCGGCCACAACCTGTTCGTCGGCACCCCGGCCAGCAACCGCTTCGACGGCGGTGCGGGCATCGACACGGTGGTCTTCGCCGGCCCGGCATCGGCGTTCCAGATCGGTGGCACGCCTGCCAGCCGCACCGTCGCCGGCCAGGGCAGCGACACCTTGCTGTCGATCGAGCGACTGCAGTTCAGCGACCGCATCGCCGCCTTCGACACGCTGCCGGGGGGGCAGGTGCATGGCGCGGCAGCGCTGTTCAACGCCGGCTTCAACCGCCTGCCCTCTGCGGCCGAGTTGAGCCTGTGGGCGGGCGAACTTTCCCACCTCGGGGGCAACCTGACCCAGCTGGCGCAGCAGATGATCAACCACTACGCCCCCGGCGTGGACGATGCCACGCTGGTGGCGCACCTGTGGTCCACCGTGGTCGGCACGCCACTGCTGCCCGCCGACGCCGCGACCTACCAGGGTCTGCTGCAAAGCGGCGCCTACACACAGGCGACGCTTCTCGAAGCGGCGGCCCTGCATCCCTTGAACCTGGTCGAGCTGGTCGGCTTCGAGGGTTCGACCCAGTGGCTGGACCCGGCGCTGTTCCCGCCAGTGCCGGCGTGAACGCGACCAGGGCTCAAGTTCCGGCGGCCGGCGCCGAATCAGGATGTCGGGGCGTGCCGCCCCGACACCAGGAGCATCGGACATGGATCTGGACAATGCCGGCCAGGCGCACAGCGAGTGGAAGGTCAAGCTGCGCATGGCGATCGCCAAGCAGGAGACGCTGGACGCGGCCACGATCTCGTTGGACCACTGCTGCGCGCTCGGCAAGTGGCTGCATGGCGAGGCCAAGGGGCGCTACGGCAGCCTGCCGGCCTACCGGGACTGCGTGAGCAAGCACGCCGCCTTCCATCGCGAGGCGGGGGCGGTCGCGCAGGCCATCAACCAGAAGGAGTTCGCCCGTGCGACGGCCATGCTCGAAGGGGGCACCCCCTATGCCAGTGCGTCGTCGGCCGTCGGATCGGCGATCCTGGGCCTGAAGAAGGCGGCCGCGGCGATGGCTTGATCGTCGTCGTTGGCGGCGGCGGCCACGGGCGCGCTCGCGCCGCCGCGCAGCCGGCCTGCTGGCGACCGGCAAGGCGGTTCGCCCGCGGTCCGGCCCGTGCGGCCGTTCAAGCCCCGACGGCCCACCAGGCCGCCGCCAGCTCGGCCGTCAACTCGGCGGCGGGCCGGTCCCGGCAGCCACTGGTGTTCTGCCCCGCCCACAGGGCGGAGAAGTCGCTGCAGCCGCGCGCTTCGGCGGCGGCGCGCAGTGGCGCCATCGCGCTGGCGGCCAGCGGGAAGGCCGGCGCGTCCGCACAGATCGGTCCGAGCTCGCGGATCGCGCGGTTGACGATGCCGCGTGCCGGCCGACCGGTGAAGACGTTGGTCAGCGCCGTGACGGCAGACCCGGGCGATGCCAGCGCCTGGCGGTGCAGCGCGCCCGTCGTGGCCTCGGGGCACAGCAGGTAGGCGGTACCGACCTGCACGCCGGCAGCGCCCAGCGCCCGGGCCGCGGCCACGCCGGCCGCGTCCGCAATGCCACCGGCCGCGATGACCGGCACCCGCACCGCGCGCACGACCTGCGGCAGCAGCGCGAACAGGCCGACCTGGCTGGCAAGGTCGTCACCGAGGAACATGCCGCGGTGGCCACCGGCTTCCAGGCCCTGGGCGATCACCGCGTCGACACCTCTGGCTTCGAGCCAGCGTGCCTCGTCGACCGTGGTGGCCGATGCGAGGATGCGCGCCCCCCAGGCGCGCACGCGGTCCAGCAGCGCCGCTTCGGGCAGCCCGAAGTGAAAACTCACGACCGCCGGGCGGAACTCGGCGAGCAGTTCGGCGGCCTCGGCACTGAAGGGCTGGCGGCTGGCGCCCGCGGCCGCGGGCTGGGGCTCGAGCCCGTACTCGGCCAGCCAGGGGGCGAGTCGTGCACGCCAGGCGGCTTCACGGTGCACGTCGGCCAGCGGCGGCCGGTGGCAGAAGAAGTTGACATTGCAGGGGCCGGCGGCCGAACGCAGGGCCTCGAGTTCGCGCCGCAGCGTCGTGGCGTCGAGCATCGCGCAGGGCAGCGCGCCCAGGCCACCCGCCTGGCAGACTGCGATGGCCAGTGCGCTGCCCTGCACACCGGCCATCGGCGCCTGCAGGACGGGATGGCGAATGCCCAGCAGGGTGGTGAGTGCGGTCATCGGGGGGGCGCGGCCTTCGTCAGATGGATTCGGGTCGGTCACGGGGAACCCGTGCCAGGTAGTCGGCCATCACGCCCGCGGTCAGCGGCTTGACCATGGCGCGCACCGTGTGGACGCGGCCGGGCGTGGGCTCGTAGGGGCGGGTTCGGGTCTGCTCGAAGCCCATGCGCTGCCAGAAGGCTTCGGCCCTGCCGTTGCCCAGGACCACGCCCAGGCGCATCCAGGCCGCACCTTGCGTGGCCGCCCAGGCTTCCAGCGCCCGGTAGGCCGGGCCGGCGACGCCCTGTCCATGCATGGGCGTGGCGATGATGAACAGGGCCAGGTGCCAGACGCCGGCGTGCAACAGGTCGGACAGCACGATGGCTGCACCCTGCAGCTGCTGCTGGCCGTCCAGCAGCGCCAGCACCCAGCGTCGCGAGAACTCCATCTCGGGTGGCGGCAGGTCGTCGTACTCCAGCAGCGCCTCGTCCGGCCGGGGCGGCAGGCCGTTGACCCGCGTGAAGTAGTCCGGATGCTCCTCGAAGAAGGCCTGCAGCAGGGGCATGTCGTCGCGCCGCAGTTCGACGGCCGCAAGCCCGCCGCCTTCGAACAGGCGTGCGCGTGCGCAGAGCTCGCTCGTCAAAACAGCCTCTCCGCCAGGAAAGTGAGCGCCCGCCCATGTGACAGCGATGCACTGGCCGCCTGGTAGCTGGCACGCGCCCAGCAGTTGAAGCCATGCTGCGCGCCGGGGTAGACATGGATCTCGGCGCCGCGTGACGCCATCGCCTCGCGCACCGACGCCACGGCCTGCGGCGGGATGTGGGGGTCGACACCGGCGAAGTGGAACTGCAGCGGGCAGCGGATGTCGGCGGCCAGGTCGAGCTGCTGGTGGATGCCGCCGCCGTAGAAAGGCACCGCCGCGTCGATGCCGGTGCGCGCCGCGGCGAGGTAGGCCAGGCGGCCGCCCATGCAGTAGCCGATGGCGCCGAGGCGGCGGCCCTTGCACTCGGGCCGTTCGCGCAGCGTGCGCACGGCGGCCACGATGTCCTGGGCCGCATCACCCGCCGTCAGGCCCTGCATCAGCGCCAGGGCACGTTCGCGGTCCGCGCCTTCGTAGCCCAGCTCGACGCGTGGCGCCTGGCGCCAGAAGACGTCGGGTGCCAGCACCACGAAGCCGTCGAGCGCGTACTGCGCCGCGACGGCCCGGATGTGCGGGTTGACGCCGAAGATCTCCTGGAAGAGCACGAGCCCCGGCCCGCGGCCCGCGGGGGGCAGGGCCAGCCAGCCGGAGAAGCCGGACGCGATGTCGATCCACTGGGCGTTGTCGGTCGTGTCCACGGGG
>Ga0209573_1002416_pt1 | contig 23934 bp, 20 predicted proteins | sample TNRBio252014_DNA_FD_185870 | JGI IMG/M metagenome (GOLD analysis project Ga0209573, IMG submission 185870) | Wastewater treatment Type I Accumulibacter community from EBPR Bioreactor in Madison, WI, USA - TNR Reactor_6/25/2014_ DNA (SPAdes)... | ecosystem: Engineered > Bioreactor > EBPR >...
TCAAAGTCGTCAAAGAATAAGCCTACATTCCTAATATTTTACGCATCATCGCCTCCTCCACACAAAAAAATGTGGGGGGGGCGATGGTGGTTTTAATAGGATTGGGTATTTTTGTAGCAAAGAAATATGAATATTCCTACGTTACTTGCATTAAATCCCTTGGATGGGAGGTACAGCAACAAAACAACCGAATTACAAGATTACTTTTCTGAATATGCTTTGATTCGTTATCGGCTTAAGGTAGAAATTGAGTATTTGATCGCTTTGACACAAGTGCCAATGAAAGCAGTTGCACCGATTGATTCCGAAAAAGCAGAAACGTTAAGGAATTGGGTTAGAGATTTTAATTTGACGGATGCTCAAGCCATTAAGGATTGGGAGCAGACCACAAATCATGACGTGAAGGCGTTGGAGTATTTTATGCGACAAAAAATGGAGAAGGAATCATCCTTTACGTCCAAAGAACGTTCTGATTTAAGTCGTTATATGCATTTTGCCTTAACGTCGCAGGACGTTAATAATACTGCCATTCCATTAATGCTCAAAGATGGATTGCAAAATATTTATCAGCCATTATTAAATCAGGCGATACAACGTTTGGAGTTTTTCTCTGCACACGGAGTTAATATTCCGATGTTGGCACGTACACATGGACAAGCAGCTTCTCCTACAATTTTGGGTAAGGAGATTTATGTATTTGTGGAACGCTTATATAAGCAACTCAATGCGTTAACGGAACTGCCGTTTCCAGCGAAATTCGGTGGGGCTACCGGTAATTTTAATGCACATATTGCCGCGTATCCCGATGTGGATTGGTTGCAATTTGCAGATAATTTTGTGGAAGGCATTTTAGGATTGAAACGTTCGCAGACTACAACACAGATCGAACATTACGACGGTTTATCAGCGATTTTTGACAATTTGCGTCGCATCAATGTGATCCTGATTGATTTGTGTAGAGATATTTGGCAATATATCAGCATGGGTTACTTTGGGCAAAAAGTCAATACCAATGAAGTAGGTTCATCGGCGATGCCACACAAAGTTAATCCGATTGATTTTGAAAATGCGGAGGGTAATTTAGGCATGGCAAATGCTTTTTTTGACCATATGAGTAATAAATTACCTGTTTCGCGCCTGCAAAGGGATTTGACGGATTCCACAGTGTTAAGAAACGTTGGCGTTCCGATAGGGTATACGGTTGTAGCATTGCATTCGCTTATTAAAGGCTTGGGAAAATTGCAGATCAATCGGGAAATTATTGCTCGAGATTTGGATCAAAATCAAGCGGTAGTTGCCGAAGCGATACAGGTCATCTTGAAACGGGAAGGTATTGTGGATGCTTATGAACAACTGAAGGCTCTAACGCGCACAGGGGCAGAGATTTCATCGCTTACAATACAAGCATTCATAGATACCTTACCGATTGATGAAACAGTTAAAGCCGAGCTTCGAGCTATTTCACCGCAAAGTTATACGGGGAATGCCTGATTTTTAACGTAAATTTGCAACCATGAGGCGAAATAATATCAATCATTTTAATATTCGGGTGTACGGACTTTGGCTCAATGAGCAAGACGAGGTCTTGGTTGCACTTGAGAAAATTCGCGGGGCGCAGTTCGTTAAATTTCCGGGAGGAGGCTTGGAATTCGGTGAGGGGATCATGGATTGTCTCAAACGGGAGTGGATGGAAGAATTGGGGCGGATGTTTGAACGGGCGGAACATTTTTACACGACAGACTTTTTTCAGCAGTCGGCTTTTCATCCCAATCATCAGGTTATCAGCATCTATTATCGTATTTATGACGGTGATTACACGCCAATAGTACACCCTAAGCATGATCCGGCATTGGTGGGATTCCGTTGGGAAAAGGTCAGGGAAGATATGAAACTTTCTTTGCCGATAGATCAAATCGTCGGGCAATTATTATGGGAACAGATTAAAAAGAAAGACCAATAACATTTTTAACATCCCCTTTCGCCGAATGCCCGCTTCGCTTACTTATCTTTGTGGAAAGTCTTTCACGACTTTATTAAGGAATATTATAAAACACAGACAAATAAGTGCGAAATGGCGTGCGGAAGCGGATGTTCTACGGGTTGTGCGCAGTTGGCGATCACCCACGATTGGTTAGATAATATGCTCCCCCCCGGTGTGCCTGAGGGAGAAAATATATATGAAATTCGGTTTAAGTCCACAAGGAAAGGCTTTTATCGAAATGTTTACGGTTTGAATATCGTAACTGGTGATGCCGTAGTGGTTGAGTCCGAGCGGGGCTACGATGTGGGTTATATTTCGATGGGTGGGGAATTGGTGCGCTTACAGATGAAGAAAAAGCGTATTGATCCTCAATTTGTCGGACATATTATTCGGGTAGCTAATGAACAAGACCTCAAGCGGTTGGAAGAATTGCGCGACATGGAAAAGCAGTATCTGGTGAAAACTCGTGCGATCATTGCCTATCTCAACTTAGATATGAAACTTAGTGATATTGAGTTTCAAGGGGATGGAGCAAAAGCTATCTTTTATTACACCGCGGATCAACGGGTCGATTTTCGAGAACTTATCCGTGCGTTGGCGATGGAATTCAAACTGCGGATTGAAATGCGCCAAATCGGACTGCGACAGGAGGCGGGACTGCTGGGCGGCATTGGTTCTTGTGGTCGGGAGTTGTGTTGCTCTACTTGGTTAACGGATTTTAAGAGTGTGAACACCAATGCCGCGCGTTATCAGAATATTTCACTCAATCCTTCAAAGATCACGGGAATGTGCGGACGGCTGAAATGCTGTTTGAATTATGAATTAGAGACGTATTTGGATGCGTTGAAAAATATTCCCGAAGTGAAAGAGATTCATACCGAATTAGGCGTTGCTTACCTGCAAAAGACGGACATATTTAAGCGTAAACTCTGGTATAGCTATGGTGGTGATGCTAACTGGGTTGCTTTAGATGCCGAGCAAGTCGTGGAACTTTATCGCATGAACAAACGCGGTGAAGTCCCCCCCAGCTTAACTTCTATGGAGGAACATCAATTACAACCTCGGCAAGGTAGACCACAATCCAAAATGAACCTTTCTCGGGGACGAATAGAACGAGAGGGACAATCCGATTTGGCTCAAGCCGATTATGTGGACGTGGTGGGACAATCCAACCTGCATAAACGACCCCTGCGGGACCAAAATCGCAGAAAAAGAAACCCCAACGCACCCCCTCCAAAACAGCGGGTATCGGGTACGCCGAAGCAAAACCCTACACCAAATCAACAGCGTAGCGAACGCCCGATCAACAAACAGCGACCGGTTGATAATCGCCCAAAACCGCCTGCCGAACAAACCGAACGCCCGACACAAAAGCTGACTAATGTAGAAGGGAAACCAAAAACACCCTTCAACAAGAAAAAGAAACGTCCAACGGGTAACAAGTCCAACACACCTAAGCCACCGCAACCAACCGAATAAATGTTTTCCATTTTTTTAGCGTTCAATTCGGTACAGGTGCATCTGATCGTGAATCACTTGGCGGTGGTGGGGTGGATCGGTGTGCTTTTTTTGATCGTAGCGCATAGTGTACAGGCGAATATGGTTTCGCGTAAATTAATCTTCCTATTGGGGGCTTTATGTGGAATATTTACGGCGGTGGCACACTATTCGGGGCATTACAGTTTTCGGGATAGTGGTTTATATGACGAAAGCGCGCCTATTTATTCCCTCATCGAAGCCCATGAAGAGCAAGCCGAAGAATACGACTGGTTTGGGATGATGGGCGGCATTGTAGCCCTGATCGGCTTGGTGGTGGAATGGAAGTACCGGCAGTGGCGGAATCTGTTTTGGGGCGTATTTGCCGGCATCGTGTTGATGATTGTAGTGGCTTTGGTGCAGATTGCCCACTTGGGCGGGATGATTCGCCATGAGTGGTTGCGGTAGAGGCAGAACAACGATGGTCAATGATAATATCAAGTCTCCCATGTCAATCTTTTTATTCTTGTAATCTTTTACGGATGTTTTCTCCTTCGGATTTAAGGAAGGCAGGCGGTACGTTAGCCGTTTGCAAGAATCGCTCCCATTTCGGTAAGGCGCGACCTTTTTCCCGTAGGTTAAGGAGATAATTGGTATATAGGTACGCTATTCGGATGCGGTTGAGGCTGTCCAAGTCGGCATCCGTTATCATACTTACCGCCCTTCTTTCAAATTCGAGGGAGTCTTTCGATTCCGCTAAGGCTCTACCCAAGCGATGGATGTTCCCGTAATAATGATTGGGGGAGGGGTTGGCAACGTAGAGGCTGATACCAAAGATCAAATCTAAAACATTGATACCCGTGGCTTCCAATTCTTGGATGTAGGTTTGTCTCTGCGCCCAAGCATAAGAACCGTCGCTTAATCTGCTGAAACGATCATTCATAATATTGAGGTGGGCGCGCAAAAAGATACCCCAGTTGTGGGCTCGGCGGAGAGATAAGCTATTTTTTGTGCTTGAATGCGTGGGGAATCATCATGGCTACATTCACCGACTACAGCTCCTTGTCTGATATAATCCAACATTATCAGGGGAGCATATCTTTCTACCAACCAATTCAAGTTACTATCCGGTAGTTCTAATGAACCATATTCGTCATCATAAGGGGAGTGAATGACTGCTTGACGTAAACTACGTAGAAATGTGGTATCATTTTTAAGTCGTTTATCTAATTTATGGAGTAGCTTTTGATCGTTTCTTATTTGTTCGATACATTGCTCAAAATCAGAGATTTTGGGACAAATAGTTGCTTTTATGGCATCATAATAGAGTTTATACAAAAAACCGGATGCTTTTGTTTTTGATAAATCTCCAGACCTCCCGAATATTTTTGCCGTAGTATCAATCATACAATCAACAAAATTAACTAAATGGATGTATTTATTTGATAAATAACGTGGCGGAAAGATGGTATCAATCCATATAATATGCAGAATACATGTACTTTCTTTTATTCCATATACCTTTTGTCTATTTAAAAAATAGCTTCTCAATGATCGTTGTGGTATGTTTTCAGATGAATAAGACATCCTTCTGATTGATTTATTTTGAGCAGATGATACTTGTACATCAATCTTGTATGAAGGTTTCTGATTTAATTTAGGAGAATAACTAAATGAGAACTTTGCTTGATTTTCAAGTCGTTTTATGTATTTTCTATATCGGTTTATAATTAAAGAAGTATCAAGTAGTTTATTTAGATCACTTTCAATTAACAGTAGTGTGGTAGAATCCACTAACTCAAACCGCATATACGTCCCCTTCCCGCGCAGGTCGGTAATCAGCTTGCGGTTGAACTCACATTTTTTGAACTTGAGGTTGAGGGAATCCACCACATAGTTAATATGTTTCATGGCTTGCGGGCTGTAAATCAGTCCGTTGGGGTAAGTGGTGATTTCCTGCGCCATCAGGGGCAAAAAGCACCAACAAAGCATGAGGGGCAAAAGAGCTTTCATATCACAAACGCTTAACTCAGATACAACGCCACGGGTAAAACGGATCGTATGGTAAATATCGCAAAATTTTAGTTCACGGCGATATTTTGTAACTTGCGCCCGCTATGATTACTGTTGACGACGCATTAATAGATAAACTCTGCACCCTTTCCCGCTTGGAATTTCAGGGGGAAGACCGCCAAGCCATCCGCCACGACCTCCAGAATATCCTCAATATGATGGAGAAAATCGCCGAAGTGGACACCGAAGGCTACGACCCGCTCATCCACATCACCCGCGAAATCAACCGTTTCCGCGCTGATGAACCCGAAACCACCATCTCGAAAGCCGATGCCCTCCGCAATGCGCCCAAACGTGATTCGGATTACTTTCGCGTGCCGAAGTTCGTGGAGAAAGGCTAAAGCCTGCATGGTGTAATATAGTTGTAGGACAGGTAGCTCCCAACCATCTTTTTTTCAAGCAAACGAATGGAATGCTACCAAAAAGTTAAGTAATTGCGTATTGATTGCTACTACCATGTCCGTAACCCCTAATCCGACCAAACGTGTAACCACCCGCACCCTCCTTGAAATGAAGGCAAAAGGGGAACGCATCGCCATGCTCACGGCATATGATTACACTTCTGCCCGTATCTTAGATGAAGCGGGCTTGGATGTACTCTTGGTCGGCGATTCGGCTTCCAACGTCATCGCGGGGCATGAAACCACGCTTCCCATCACTTTGGATCAAATGATCTACCATGCGTCGGCAGTGGTGCGGGCATGTCATCGGGCGTTGATTGTGGTGGATTTACCTTTCGGGACGTATCAGGGCGATTCCAAGAACGCGCTCCGCAGTGCCATCCAAATTATGAAGGAGTCGGGCGCACATGCCGTCAAGTTAGAAGGTGGAGAATTTGTGGAAGAATCCGTTAGGCGCATTGTCTCAGCGGGCATACCGGTCATGGGGCATCTGGGTTTGATCCCGCAGTCTATTTATAAATTCGGCTCCTATGTGGTACGTGCCACCGAAGAAGCCGAAGCCAACCGCCTGATTAAAGATGCCAAACTGCTTCAAGAAGCGGGCTGTTTTGCCCTTGTCTTAGAGAAAATACCCGCCAAATTAGCAGGTAAGGTTACGGCGATGGTTCACATCCCGACGATCGGTATTGGGGCAGGTCCGCAATGCGATGGTCAGGTACTCGTTACGCATGATATGCTGGGCATCAATAAAGAATTTTCTCCGCGCTTCATCCGCCGATACGCCAACCTCCACGAGATCATGCTGGAAGCCTTCCATCACTACATCCGCGACGTGAAAGCATCTGATTTCCCGTCGGAAAAGGAAAGTTATTGAAAAACGAGTCGGACTCCTTCATCGGAGATCACTGCAAAAGAAGCTAAGGAGCGGAAACGGGCTTTCATCCTCTTTTCAAATGAAACGATCTTTTCTTGCATTGAAACTGAAATCGTTGCAAAATCTTGTCCATTATATCCCGGAATATACCAAACGAAGCGAATCTTTTTGGGTTGGTTGCTTAAAACGAATGCGCACCCCATTCGTCCATAGGATTCAGCCATCATGCTTAACAACATCAAGTAGCTGTCCGTAATCTTTTGATCCATATGCCCGGGTTTATGAGGGACTTTGGAATCAGCATCTAAAAAATCCGCAATAAACTGTTCAAAAATAGCTATCTTCTCATCTTCGGTGTTACCAAAGGAGATATGTTTAGATTTATTTTCCCAATATTTCTCAAAACTTTTGGTTTCTATCAAATAGATAGCATCGGCACCATCAACGACCTTAAAGTAAAGCCCGTCTGCCGATTTGTAGGTATCACACCGTATTCCGTATTCTGAACAATAAACTCTTACCACTTCATCAAAGTCAATAATCAATGTATCGAATTGAGCATCTACCGTTTCGGTCGGATCCAAGCGGTAAAATTCCTTCTCAATCGTACTGATCCCCAACTCTTTAGCCCAATTTATCAAACGATCCTTCAGGTCTGATTCGTTTTGTTTCATGATTACATCAAAAGGAGTTTTTGCATTGCCACTGAATTTTTATGGAATACTTCCGAAACGTTATCCGTAACATCAGTAAAGACTGTTCCGCTTCCGTCCGCTTCTTCTTCACCTACATAATAGCTGACTAAATCTTCCGCTCCGTAACGGTCAGCGTATTTGTAAATCGCCTGCAACACATAACTGCTATGTGTACTCACGATGATGGGGATACCCTGCGTCGCCAACCATACGAGGAGTTCGCCGTATTTGACTTCCCATTCGGGGTGGAGGTGGGATTCCGGTTCATCTAAGATCAGCAAGCTGTCGGGACGGATGAGGTCAGCCTCCGCTAATAACTGCAAGACCCCAAAGGCTTTGATGCCGGAGGCGACGTTAAGCGGATGATATTGGATATTGTCCCGATTGAATACTATTTCTTTTCGTTGTTCATTCCATTTCCACTCACCGTTAATAATTTCTTTTACTTTTTGGCTAATACTATTGTATAATAGATCACTTTCATCAAAATTTACTTCTTTGCGAGAAGTAAATTTAATAGTCTCTAATTTTTTTATTAAATCCACATAAATCGGATAATTTAAGAAAACATTGTATTGTGATCTGTTATTGGAAGAATATGCTTTTTCAAAGGTAAACAAGTCCCGAAAATTAACCACCAATGGACTATCAACCATCGTTACGGAATTATATTTGAGTACATGATGAACATTTCTTTTACACTCTACCGTACTATAAACAATCGCAATCGTCATTAAATCAAAATCAATAACGCTTTGATATTCCGGCTCTTGAATACAATCTTCTAATATAATCTTGGAAGCTGACGTTCTGCTCAAAGATTGTCCGATAAACGTTTTAATCAGGGTGTTCAAGAAGACTTCCCCATAAATTGATACAAAATCAGAATTATTCTGTTTTTCTTCAATAGATTTACATAACCTATAACAAGCTTTCTTAAACCTATCAAGAGACAAAAATCTAGAAACGATATCTTTATCGTCAAGGTCCATATTCATTTTATCAATCATTTCTGAAATAAATTCAGTCATTTTTAGTAAATCAGAATAGATCATACTCAGATTATCGCTTTCATAAAATCTAAGAAAATCCATATTTGATACTGAAAATCGAATACTATTGATTGTATTTTTTAATTCATCATTATTATATTTTGCAATATTTGAAGTAAAATAATTAATACTATAATCATTTGTAAATTTAGCGATTAGATCAAGATTTTCTTCTGTCTCATCTATTAATTTTATTGGTGCATTTAGCATACTATCCACCAAACTCCACGCCACCTTACCAATCGTGGATTTACCGATGTCGTTAAAGCCGGTGAGGACGGTCAGCCCGCCTAATTGGACGGATGCTGATTTGATCTTGCCTACGTTTTCTATTGTGAGTCGGTACATGACGGTATGGATGAATTAGAAACTGCAAATTACGCTATTTAGTCGTTCATAAGGTTGACAATCTGCTTACTTTCCACAATCTTTGTACTGCATGAGTACCGATATGCCCACAACTTCAACTTCACCCGCCGAAACCGATTTCAGCCTCGAATGGGTCAGCCCCCACGCCGAAAAGCTGAAGGACATCCGCCGGCGACTGCCCGAAAATCCCGGCATCTACAAATACCGCGACGAAGAGGGTAAGATTATCTACGTCGGTAAGGCGATCAATCTGAAACGGCGGGTCAACAGCTACTTTAACCGCCCGTTGGAATCATTAGATTTTAAGACGCGCCTCTTGGTCAAAAAGATAGCCGACATTGAATTTGTGGTTACCAATGATGAGATGGAAGCCCTCCTCCTCGAAAATAACCTCATCAAACAGCACCAGCCCAAGTACAACATCGCCCTGCGGGACGGCAAGTCCTATCCCTACATCTGCGTAACCAATGAGCGATTTCCCCGCGTTTTTGCCACCCGTAAGCGGATACAGGACGGTTCTACCTATTACGGACCCTACCCGACGGGAGGCGCGATGTACACCCTCTTGGATTTCATTCAGTCCAATTACAAACTGCGCAACTGTACCTATAACCTCTCCGAAGCCAACATCAAAGCGGGTAAATTTCGTCCCTGTTTGGATTATCAGATCGGAAAGTGTAAAGCCCCCTGTGTAGCCTACCAATCGGAGGAAGAATACAACGAGGACATCCGCCAAATCCGCCAGATATTGAAAGGTAACTTCAAAGCCGTCATTGACGAAATCAAAGCCCGCATTGACCAAGCTGTAACCAACCTCCAATTCGAGAGTGCTTATTTCCTTAAAAACCGCATCGAGCAGATTCAGAAATATAAACGGAAGAATACTATCGTCTCCGATAGCATCAGTGATGTAGAAGTAGTTACCTTAGAAAGTAGGGAGAACCTAACAGTCATCAATCACTTTAAGATTCTGAACGGGACGATCATTCGCACGCATTCCTTCGACGTTTGGCGGAAGAATGAGGAAACGGAGGGCGAAATCTTGCGGGCGGTGCTGTCCCATTTGGCTTCCGATGATCCCGACTTTAATAAAAAGGTAGTCTCCAACTATGAAACGGATGAAGATTATTCCGATATTCTCAAAGGCATCACCGTAACCGTCCCCACCAAAGGTGATTTGCAAAAAGTGGTTGCCCTTTCGGTTAAAAACTGTGAAGCCGTATTGGATGAAAAAACGGACGTTTCACGGATACCCAAACGGGAACGCCAAGCACAGGAACTTTTGGAACAAGCCCAAAAAGACCTTCGCCTGACCAAACCGCCGATACATATCGAATGTTTTGATAATTCACATATGCAGGGGGATGCACCTGTTTCGTCCTGCGTCGTATTCAAGAATGGTAAGCCTTCCAAAAAAGACTATCGCGTCTTTAATGTGAAGACGGTGGTAGGTATAGATGATTTTGCAACCATGTATGAAGCCGTCCACCGCCGATATAAGCGATATTTGGATGACCAAAAACCGCTACCTGATCTCGTCGTGATTGACGGGGGAAAGGGGCAGTTGAGCAGTGCCATCCGCGCGCTGACGGACTTGGGCATCGAAACCCAACTGCCCATCATTTCCATCGCCAAACGGTTGGAGGAGATTTATTACAAAGATGATCCCGATCCAATGTATATTGATAAGAAAAGTCCTACCTTGAAACTCCTCCAACGCATCCGTAACGAAGCCCACGATACCGCCATCAACGGACACCGCGACCGCCGTTCCAAAAAGTCCATCCAAACCGAATTGACGGGCATCAAAGGTATCGGGCAGGCGACGGCTAAATTATTATTGGCACAGCTGGGTTCTGTAAAAAAAGTTAAAGAAGCGGATGAAGCCGTGTTGAGCGTAGTCATCGGACCCGCTAAGGCGAAAATGGTTTATGGTTACTTTCATCCACAAACATAATAAAAATTGCATAGTTAATCATTTTATATATTTTATAAATGAATGCAGGTGTTTTATTGATAATGTACTCCTTGCAATCTTACGAAAAGTTAAAGATTTAGCTTTATTTCAGTGCCTGTTAAGAAATAATGGGTAGGTGTTAACAGACGTTCAGCCTGAAAATAGGGTTGAATCTGTTGTTATTAAATGTGATGATAATGAAAAATAAATCAATATTTTTGTTTCATGTTAAATAATTTTATTAAAATTAATCCATTCGTAAGAATTTAGAGTGCTGTTTTGGAAATAGGGCTAAGTTCTGCTAATGGATAATAATTCTTCATATCTTTGCCCTATGACCGTCCGCGAACTCTACAATGCTGACAAGCTCGCCGTTACCCTCCAGCGGTTGGCGCATAAACTTTTGGAAAGCCGTCCGCAACCCTCCGAACTGGCTTTTATCGGGATGCAACCGCGTGGCGTGTTGTTATCCCGTCGTTTTCACCGCTTAGTTTGTGATCTTACGGGGCAAAATATACCCTATGGGGAGGTGGATGCCACCTTTTATCGGGATGATTTCCGGCGGTCTGTGACTCCTTTGCTTCCGAATAAAACCGACTTACCTTTCGATGTGGAGGGTAAAGAAATCCTCCTAATAGATGACGTTCTATATACAGGTAGGACGGTTCGCGCGGCATTGACGGCACTTTTTTCCTACGGAAGACCCCAACGGGTGGATTTTTTAGTCCTCGTAGACCGAAAACGCAAGCGCGAAATCCCCATCGAAGCCAAATATGTAGGCATTACCGTAGAAACCTTAGATACCGAAAAGGTCATGGTGGAGTGGTTGGAGACCCATGGCGTGGATTCGGTGCGGATTCAGGTGGAGTAGGTTAGGATTCGGGTTCGTTGGTCTCATTTGATGTTTCTGTTTGGGCTTCTTGAGGCGGTTGTGGTATACTTGAGGAAGCTAATCGCTTAACAGTCAGGCGATTACGCAGTTTTTGTTCCAAAAAACTATGTAAGGGCGCAAACCCTAAGGCAATCACCGAGTTAAAGACCAGCTTTTGAATGGGGATACCTCCTGTATATCGGTCTAAGATTGGATCAAAGAGGATCAATAAAAACTCAAATAGGATTAATAATGAGGCGAAAAGAGCTACATCCAGCACCCGAACAGGTATCTTGAACCGCCCGATAAACACCAAACCACCGAATAAAACCATCAAACCTGCAAAAATTGACAGATATTGCAGGTTATTGCGCCTTTCGGTTTCGATTTCAACGAGTCGCTTAGCCTCTTCCTCCTTGCGCTTTTGTTCTTCGGCTTCCTTCTCGAATTGGTAGCGAGACTCGATGCGCCCAAACTCTTTTGCCTTTTCCTCATTGTGAAGGGAATCCGAGTATTCCATAAAAAGCTCAAGTGCTTCATATGCACCTTTGTAATCTCCTAATGAAGCCTTACTTTGAAAGATATTACTTAATCCATTGGTCATCCATAGTAAATGAGATATACTTTTAGCCGTTTGAAATCCTTTATCTGCATAACGGAGCGAGGTTTGATAGTCTTTCATATCCCAATAACAATTACCGATATTAATCAAGGTTGCGGCTATACCGGCTTGATCTTGCAGTTGTTCCCTGATCTCAAGACTTTTTTGATAGTAGTTGATTGCTTCTCGGGTTTTGCTTTGTTCTTTATAAATAGAACCCATCCCCTCGTATCCAACTGCCAATAAAAACGGGTCTTGAATCGAATCCGCTAGCCGGATCGCTTCTTTAAGAAGATTGGTACCCTGATTAGCTTTATCAAGTTTCACCAGAAGGGAAGAAATGTTTAATAATGAACTGATAAGCCCCTTCGGCGAACCAGATTTTTTTTCATAATCATATGATTTTTGCTGATAAACAAGTGCTTCGGCGTATTTCTTTTGTACATCATAAATCATTCCGATATTGTTATTAATATCAGCAGCCCTCCTTTTATCCCCTATCTTTTCGGACATTTTGAGTGCCTTGAAATAGGATTCTAATGCTAATACATGGTTGCTTTGTTGGTAATAGATTGTGGCAATACTGTTAAGAACTTTCACCATGCCTACCTCCTGTTTCATTTCTTTATACAAATCGTAGCTCTTATTAAAAAACGATAGTGCCTTCGCGTGATTCTGCTGATCTTTATAGGTTTGTCCGATCAAGAAGTACAATAAAGCTATACGATTCAGGTCATTACTTTGTTTATACAAAACTTCTGCCCGATCATATGCCTTTATGGCTTCATTAAATTTTTGTTGCTTGCGAAAATATAAAGCCTGTGAAGTATAACAATTAGCAATACCTATATTGTCTTGATGCTTGTTAACAATCAGTAATCCTTCGTCTAATTTCTTGGAAGCTAAATCAAAATGTTTCTTACGAACTAATTCATCACACAACCGACACAAAGCCCGTCCTTTCGTCGTATCCACCTTCGTAGTGGCGATGACCTTTTTCAAGCTGTCTATCTTGGCGTTTTGGGCAAAAAGGCTTACACAACAAAACAGGATCAGGAAGAAAACGCTTAGGGCTTTCATGGGTGCTGAGGTAAAAGTTATTGATTTCCTGCTCAAAGAACAAAAAAATATCTCATATCCCGAATGGGAATTTCGATGAATGTAGTACGTCCGATATATTTTCGTAACTTTGGCGTTCGATTCTAAAAGCTCCCAATAAGCTCAAATCGTTACTATGTTTGAAAGTTTAACCTCCAAGTTAGAGCGCGCGTTTAAGACCCTTCGCGGGCAAGGCAAGATCAGCGAAATCAACGTAGCCGAGACGGTGAAAGAAATTCGCCGCGCGCTGTTGGAAGCCGACGTTAACTATAAGATAGCCAAAGAATTTACCGACCGCGTGAAGGCGGAAGCCCTCGGTCAGGATGTACTCATCTCCGTATCACCCGGACAGTTGATGACCAAAATCGTCCATGACGAATTGGTCAGCCTCATGGGCGTTACCAATAAGAGCATCAACTTCAACCAAAACGGCATCACGGTGATCTTGATGTCGGGCTTGCAAGGTTCGGGTAAGACGACCTTTTCCGCTAAGTTAGCCCGCCTGTTGGTGTCGAAAGGTCGCCGTCCGCTATTGGTAGCCTGCGACGTGTATCGCCCCGCCGCTATTGACCAGTTGGAAGTGAATGCAGGCTTGGTCGGCGTACCGATTTATAAGGAAGTCGAAAACAAAAATCCGATAGAGATCGCCCAAAATTCGATTCAGTTTGCGAAGCAAGAAGGTCGTGATACCGTCATCATTGATACCGCCGGTCGCCTTGCGGTAGATGAGGAGATGATGAAAGAGATCACCCGACTGAAAGAAGCCCTCCAACCGCAGGAAATCCTCTTTGTGGTAGATGCCATGACGGGACAAGATGCCGTCAACACCGCCAAAGCCTTCAACGACCGATTGGATTTTACCGGTACGGTTTTGACGAAATTAGACGGTGATACGCGGGGCGGGGCGGCAATTTCCATTCTGGCAGTGGTAGATAAACCCATTAAATTCATCGGTACAGGTGAAAAGATGGATGCCATTGACTTTTTCTATCCCGACCGGATGGCAAATCGTATTCTCGGGATGGGGGATGTGATCTCGCTGGTAGAACGCGCCCAACAGCAGTTCGACCGTGAGGAAAGCGAACGCATCCAAAAGAAAATCCGCAAAAATCAGTTTGATTTTGAGGATTTCTTGACCCAACTCCATACGATCAAGAAGATGGGTAACTTAAAGGAACTTATCACCATGATTCCCGGCATCGGTAAATATACCAAAGACCTCGACATTGAGGACGATGCCTTTAAGCACATTGAAGCCATCATCTTCTCCATGACCAAAGCCGAACGCCGTGAACCCTCCATCATCAACGGGTCGCGTCGCCAACGGATTGCTAAAGGTTCGGGTCGCTCGGTACAGGAAGTTAACCAACTTCTCAAACAGTTTGCCGAGATGAAAAAGATGATGAAAACGATGAATAAGATGATGAAGTCCGGCAGAGACCTCAAGCATCTACCGCTTCTGAAGCAAAAACTCCAACAACAGCAACAACAAGGCAGAATATAAGCCTGCTTTCGTATTACATAAAAAGCATCCCGCCGACGTTACTTGAAGAACATCGGCGGGAGCGACACTTGATAGCTGTGATTATATTTTCGCGCGAAGGCTATTTCTTGATCTCGATGGTGAAGTTACGGCGAATCCATGCCTCAACATCTTCGGGAACTACCTTGCCGTGATACTTCTCTATATACGGAATCACTAATTGGATGGATTCGTTCAAATTTTTGCCGGAAACCATATAACCATTCAGCAATGTTTGAACCTCTTTCTTGAGTGCCTCCAAACTGTCAGGATAACGAACCTTAATGGCATCAGTGAATACGAAATTAGTATCCGTAAGCCTTGATTTCGGTTTATCGAGTCTTCGTCGAGGTTGTTGGCTTTTAGGTTTCGCTTTGGTGCTTATCGGAGGCTTAGGTTTGTCTAGTTGATTTTCAGTTTTAGGAACGATAATTCTGTATTCCGTATGACCGAAAAGGATACTGCTTTCAGGGATCGTGTTGCCTAACGAATCAGTAAAAAGATACTTTTTACCCAAGACGAGTTCGGTTTTGATTTGTTCATTACCTTTATCCAGATACTTGACATGAACCAATATCGGTTTTTCTACTATTCTGACTTCATTATTGGGTGTAAGGTACTTAAAGCGAAACAAAATGTCCGTCGAATCTAAGGCTTCATAGAATTCTTTATCATTAGGCTCGACATCATCAACATATTCTCGCAACTCATCCGATACATCCCATCTACCGCTATCACTCAAGAAGATATTATTTTGCTTTTGAGTGGCTTCAAAAACAAATCGGAATGCTCTAATGACGGCATGGTCCCGTTTTACAATCCCATTGCCGGTCGTGCCGGTACTAATGGCGGGAACTTCATCCTCTCTGTCAGGGACAACGATGCGCCCGTAGCTCATATTATACAGTACGACATATGCCGCTTTGTCTCTGGTAAAGTCGAGTGCGTTGGTACGATCCACTTTATCACCCACCCGAACCTCCTTAGGCGTATCATTTTCAGCGGTATTGGGCTTATAAAAGACTTTGCCCTTGACGTAAATCACGTCAAATTGGGCTTGCGCTCCCGTTTGGAATAAGAGCATCAGGAGCAAAGCGGCAAGTGGAACGATGAACAGGGTACGCATGGCTTGAGTAGTTGTTTGCTTGAAGTGATACAATAGCCGTGCCAAAAGTTCTGTCGGCAGAAAATCCTAAGGGGAAAGTAGTCGAGATGCTCACAAATTTTTTTAAGATTATTCATATAAAATATTCGTTTCTCAACCACCATTAATGAATTAGTTACAATGTTGCAATCATTTCTTTGTTGTTCAGAATTCTTTAAATTTTGAAGATTATTTTCTAATAATTAGTATTATATTGTATATTTTCTATAAAATTAAGAGTATTAAATCGTACCGTTTCGCCCCTTTTTCGGTCGGAACGCTCGCTGGAATTTAACTTAAATCCCGTAGCGTTTATATTATTTTTTATATTAAAATCGCAGATACGTAATACCGATTGCCTCTGTGTTATTTCCATAAAATTGTTAAATAATACGACAGCGGAGGTGTTGGTAGGAAAAAGGTTGGTATATTTGTAAAATCATCTTGATATGGCAAAATGACAAGAGTTTTAGATATCAATCATACAGACGCAAGAGATTATTTTCTTAAAAAAGAAAGCTATGTCAATTTCGATCTGCCCAAGTATTTCGCGTTTGAGACTTTAATTCAAGCTGTTTCAAACGAAATAGGAAATAGAGAAATCTCATCATTTCATTCTACGTATATAGACCAAAAAGGAAAGCAGAAAACATATTCTTCTGCTGATTTTGAAGATGTAAACTATAAGTTCCTAAACAACAAAGACGGGAAATATGCTTGGAGACCTTTACAGTTAATTCATCCAGCTTTATATGTTTCTCTTGTAAACATTATAACAAATAAAGATAATTGGGACGTGATTAGAGCAAGGTTTAAGCAATTTCAAGCAAACCCAAATATTAGATGTTACAGTATTCCGTTACAATCAGAGACTATACAATCGGATAAAGCTACTACAATTAATCAGTGGTGGCATGAAATTGAACAGCAATCATTAGAATTAGCACTAAAATACGAACACGTATTACATGCTGATATAATGGATTGTTATGGTTCTATTTACACACACTCGATTCCATGGGCACTTCATACTAAAACAACTGCAAAAGCACAGAGATCTGACTATAATTTAGTAGGTAACTTAATAGACAAGCATTTGCAAGGGATGTCCTATGGACAAACAAATGGAATACCACAAGGTAGTGTATTAATGGATTTTATTGCGGAAATGGTTTTAGGTTCTGCTGATTTAGAACTATCAGAGCGGATACAACAAGAAAATATCCAAGATTATGAAATAATCAGATACCGTGATGATTACAGGATATTTTCAAATAACCCCACTTCGATAGAACATATCGCCAAGATATTGACGGAAATTCTTATAGAACTTGGGATGCGCTTAAATGCCCAAAAAACAATTTCCTCAAATAATGTTATAATAAGTTCAATAAAGCCGGACAAACTTTATTGGATGTCCTCAAAAAATGGAGCAAAAAACATTCAAAAATACTTGCTGTTAATTCATATGCTATCAGAGGAGCATCCTAATTCTGGTAGCCTGTCAAAAGCACTCCTCAAATTTTACAACAGAATTAAACGAATAACAGATACTAAACAAAACATAAAAGTATTGATAAGTATCATGGTTGACATCATGTATAAAAACCCCAAAACCTATCCCATAGCCTCTGCAATTCTAAGTAAATTATTATCCCTTGTTTCTAACAATGACGAGAAAGATGAATTATTAAAGCATATCTGCAGCAAGTTTGATAAAATTCCGAATACAGGTCATATTAAGATTTGGCTTCAAAGGGTAACTATAAAACTTGAACGACAAAGGATTTATAAGGAAAATCTTTGTAAAAAAGTGAATGATCCGAGTGTAAAACTTTGGAATTCAGACTGGCTTAACCATAAATTAAAGACAATAATTGAAGACACACTAATTGTTGACGAATCAGTCATCGACAATATTGATCCAGTGATAAGTAGTGAGGAAGTTCAATTATTTAAGAATGATTATGTATATTAACCCTTTAGTTAGGTCTTAGGGAAAATCAGCCGCTTTTACGGATTAACCGGCACAAAGCGTTTCTCCTGATACTTCTCTAAGGACTGATAGACGGCATCCATCATCTTGACCCGCACACCGGCACGGGTGAAAAGGTTGTTATCGCGGTCGGGAAAGGTGCGGTTGGCGAGGACGATGTAGATAAAGTCGCGGTCGGGGTCTACCCAAGCACCCGTACCCGTAAAGCCGATATGTCCAAACGTTTGTAAAGATGCCCGTTCCGGTGTGGGATTGGGCAGTCCGGGAGCGGTTTCGGGTTTGTCCCAACCCAAGCCCCGGCGACTGACGGCATTATACCGCTTCGTGAACGCCTCTATCGTCGAAGGCGACAAATAGACGTTTCCGCCGTAACGACCGCCGTTTTTCAGCATAAAAAGGATTTTGGCTATATCATACACATTGGAGAAAAGTCCCGCATGACCCGCTACGCCACCCAATAAAGCACTGGTTTCATCGTTCACGTATCCCTGCAGGCGGGCATGGCGAAACTTACGGTCATCTTCGGAGGGGGCAATCGTCCAGTCTTTGTTTTCGGGGCGAAAAGCGGTATGGTTGAGTCCCATCGGTTTGTAAAAGGATTGTACCAAGAAACTGTCCAAACCTACCCCCGAAATCCGTTCGATGATCTTACCAATGATAATCATGTTAATATCACTATAAACGGGCTTGGGAAAGTCGTGGGGTTTCAGTTGGGTGATCTGTTGCCAAATGACGGCGGGGTATTTATGCGTAAGGTATAGGTTTTGCGCCATCGCTATCGGAAATGAATCGCTTTTTTGTGTCGCAAAAACGGTAGGATCATGCTTAAATTTCTTGAGCGTCTTTTCATGGAATGGAATAAAAGCCGGCAGTCCCGACACATGTTGCATCAGTTGATAGACTTTCAGTGAGCCTAAATTGGGATTTAATTCCGGCAGGTAACGACCGATTGGAGCCTGTACATCCAACCGACCCTGATCGTAGAGCTTCATCACGCCCATGGTGGTCGCCAATACTTTCGTAACGGATGCTAAGTCGTACACCGTTTCATAAGGGTTGACTTTCTGAAGCGAACCGTATTCCAAATGCCCGAAACCTTTGGCATATACGATGCAATTGCCTTTGGCTACCAAGACGGCACAGCCCGGCATCGCCTTCTCCTTGATGTAATAATCGGCGATAGTATCAATCCGGCTGAGGGCTTGGGCATCTAATTCCACTTGGTCGGGTTTGCCGAAACCGAGTACGTCGCCTTCAAAAACATAAGCCGGTCGCTCACTGAACTTGCCCGGTAAACGCACGGGAAGCACGCCTTTGGGTGGGTAAGCCCCGAAGATGACTTCCGCCGCGCCCGTTTGGCAGGCAGTTTCTTCTTCATGTGCCAATAGGCAGGCTTGTTCCGAACCGAAATTACCAATCAAATAGGGACTGCCGAAAACTACTAAGGTCGTTTGCCATTGCGGGACGCGACCTAATTGATTCACTAAATCGGTCATAGTGGGCGTATAGCCGTAACGCTTAGCGGCAAAACGGCTTAAATCAAAGAGTCCCACGATGACGGTATTATAACCTTTCACTTTGAGGGCTTCGATCAGGGCTTCAATTTCGGTGGAAGCGGCATCTTTGGAAATAGAATAAAGGTCAACGGAAGCATACTTTTCTAAGGCTTCATAAAAAGACGTTTGTTTCGTCCGCCCTACTTGAATACAAGCGATGGATTTATATTCTAATTGCTTGAGCGGTAAGAGCATCCCGTCATTCTTAACGAGGGTAAGGGCATCTCGGTACAGTTGTTCCTGTAACGAGATGGCTTCTTCGGAAAAAATTTGTGCTTTCACTGCGCGGGGCTTGAGTTCCGTCTGACGATCCACGCACAGCCAGCCTTTCGCCGTGAGTATCTTAAGCACCCGTTGATCTATTTCTTTTTCGCTTAAACGTCCCTTTTGGATGGCTTTTTTGATGGATTCTATCGCCAAACCTACATTTTCGGAGAATAGCAGGATGTCATTTCCCGCCTCCAAAGCCCGCACCTCAATCTCTCCCGGCGGGAAAAAACGCGTAACCCCTCCCATATTCAAGGCATCGGTAAAGATTAAACCTTTGAATCCCAATGAATCCCGTAAGGTTTTCTGAATCGCTTTTTTGGATAGGGTAGCGGGAACATTTTTTTCATCATCCAAAGCAGGGACATACAGATGGGCAACCATTGCCGAATGCACGCCGTTATCCGCCAACCGCGAGAAGGGATACAATTCCAACGAATCTAAACGCTTTCGATTGAAACGCAGGCGCGGTAAATCGTGGTGGGAATCTACGTCGGTATCGCCATGCCCGGGGAAATGTTTGGCGCAAGCGAAAATTCCGCCGTCCTGCATCCCTTGCGAAACCAAGATACCTTTGTTGGAGACGGCATATTTATCATCGCCAAACGAGCGAAAACCGATCACTGGGTTGAATTTATTATTATTCACGTCTACATCCGGCGCGAAGTTAACGTTTACGCCTACCGACCGACACTGTTTTGCTAATTCCAAGCCATAACGGTACATGAGATCATTATTATTCACCGAACCCAGCGTCATATTTTTAGGAAATACCAACGTAGAGTCCAAGCGCATACTCAAACCCCATTCATAATCCGCACCAATTAACAAGGGAATGGATGAAAGATTCTGATAGCGATTAAGCAGTTCCACCTGCCGTTGGGGAGTTCCCTGCATGAAGATGATGCCCCCGATCTTGTATTGGCGGATGAGTTCTTCCACTTGCGTGGTATTTGCGCCTGCCGTACTATACGCCGCTACCATGAAGAGTTGACCGATCTTTTCTTCGAGGGTCATGGTGGAAAGGACGGCTTCCTCCCAATAGCCCGCTTGATAAGGGAAGTTTTTGGGTAAGGCAAGGGCTTGAGCATCAAGGCGATATCCCCAGCAACAGAACAATAAAAAGGCAAAAAGACGGATGCGCATCATCAATATCGGATTCGGGCAAAAATACACAAAGCCCCTCACAATGAACGTAGAATTTCGATAAGCCTTTTCAACAAGGTTGAGCGCGCAAACCCACAGGCAAAAAATAAAAAAATGCCAACGGGTTGCGGTTGGCATCTTATCTTTGTATATGATAAAAAATAATATAGACGTATTTGGGGGTAATCCTGAATACGTGACCTACCTTTCGGTAAGACTGGTAGTGTCAACGGGTTTATCAGTGATACCCGTTTCTCAAAGAAAGAAAAACTGGTAACAGACCCTTAAACGGTTTGAATCACCGTTTTGTTACGGGCTAACCCTACTGATTCAGTTTTGTCTCATGTAGGGTAGATTTACAAGGGAGGGTAAAAACTCCCTTTTTTATTATACGCAAAGGTATGCTGAAAAGTTGAATTTGCGATAGGATTTTGTACTCTTTTAGGTAAAATACACAGCGTTATATTTATCTTTGTGAAGGTAAAAAAATAGTTTCACCACTCACTCACACTTGAAACATGTTCTTACGTATTTTGTTTATTGCATTACTGACGACACATGGTTTGATTCACTTAATCGGTTTCATTAAGGAATTTCAATTAGCCACCGTCTCGCAATTATCGGGTAAAACCCTATTCCCGATAACGGAATCACTCGCCAAGCCGATTGGCTTACTCTGGTTGGCGGTCTGTTTGGGTTTATTGACGACTGCGATTTTATTTTTCCTCCAAAATGACGGTTGGTGGATACCGGGAATCATTAGTTTGCTATTGTCCCAAGCCCTGATTATCATTTATTGGCAGGATGCGAAATTCGGCACGGTGGCTAATGCTATCCTGCTTCTGGTGCTGATTCCGGCTAACGGTCAGTGGCGATTAAACCAAAAAGTAGCTTCGGAACGCCAAGCGATGCTTCAAGATATGAAGGCTTTACCAAATGAAATCTTAACCGAAACTCGGATAGCTCCTTTGCCTGAAGTAATTCGGCGGTGGCTTTTACGGAGTAAAGTAGTCGGTAAACCGATGGTGAAAACCATGTACCTAAAACAAAGGGGACAGATGAAGACCGCGCCAACGGGTTCGTGGATGCCCTTTGAAGCAGAACAAACCAATACGATACCCCAACCTGCCTTTATTTGGCAGACGACCATGAACCCCTTTCCGGTAGTGAATATCACGGGACGCGATCGTTATTATCAGGGGCGGGGCAACATGCTGATTGAAGTGTTATCAGTTCTTCCGATTGTTAATTCAGATGGGAAGACGATAGATCAGGGGTCTATGCTTCGATTTCTGGGTGAGATGGTGTGGTTTCCGGGCGGAGCGATTAGCCCTTACCTATCTTGGAAGGAAATAGATGCTCGGACGGCACGGGCGACCATGACCTTTGGAAACGTTCAAGCCGATGGCATCTTTCGATTCGATGAACATGGGGACGTGGTTAGTTTTGAAGCCAACCGCTATTATGACCGGAAAGAAGGCGCAACCTTAGAAAAATGGTTCATTCGGACGAAAGATTATCGAGAATTTGAGGGTATTCGTATTCCAGCCCAAGGAGAAGTTACGTGGAAGCTGAAAGATGGAGACTATACTTGGCTCACCTTTGAACTCCTCACTGTTCGATACAATTCCTACTAATACCGTTGAAACCGGTTGTGTGTATGTTGGGGGACTTAAAAATAGACAACTTCCACATTAAAACATTGATTACCGAATGTTGAGGAACAATTAAAGTATGCCTAATTGTTTCATAAGGGTAGGTAGCGTCAAAACTAAATATCCCGCTAATTAGAAAAAATGGCGATAGCATCTAATATTACTCAAGCGGAAGTTCCGAAAGAAAAAACTAAAACGCTTGATGCTCAACAACTTGAGAGTGCATCATTCATCCTAAAAAACATAGCTCATCCCACACGATTAGCTATCCTGCAATTACTGTATCGAAATGAAAGACTTTCTGTTAGTGAAATCTGCAATAGGATTAAAGCGGAACCATCCGTAACGTCTCACCACCTTTCCAACATGAAGATTATCGGGATATTGAGTGCGAGCCGTGATGGAAAAAACGTGTATTACAGCCTGAAAGAAAACAGTGTAATAGACATTATTTCGTTATTAGAGAGCATTGATGTTAATTTAGGCGTAGAAACTAACCCTTACCTTGAGCGAATTGATGAGCTGGCAAAGTTGGAAGACGACTGGGATGGGTATGGGGGATATGCTCCCGTTCCCGAAGCAGTGGAAAACATGAGGCGATTAATTAACTATTGGCAAACCAATTTTAAGTGGATCATGAATCGGTCTTCAGCTAAGAATATTTACCCTTTTTCGCACGGTACTTTAGCGATAGCTTGGCATCATAACCACCGACTGATTCTTCATGTTGAGGTAGGTATTTCTTCTCTCACCTGCGTTGTTTCACATGCTGAAGATCAAGAAAATGATTATTATGACTTTGATAGTCCTGATTCTCAAAACCTAATTAATCAAGTTCCAGACAAAACATGGCAAAAGATTTTCAGCAGACTGAACCAACTGTAAGAATCATTTTTGCACCCGAACATATTGGGCAAGATGGAGTTATACAACTGGCCGCTTTCTATGACTTCCGCCGTGAATTGGTTGGAAATCAAAACGATAACCGAAGAAATAATGACGTTTCACTTTATCGCTTATTGGATGAAAATTCAATTCAATCGTTGAGGGATAACGCAAGTAACATAATAGAACAGACCTCTTTGCTAAGTATAATTAACATTTTGAATGAAAAAGTTATGAAAGGATGCAATGAGTTTTAACCTTAAATCTAAGCGATTTCTGCGATTTCGATAGACGGAAGACAAGATTCTGAATTTT
>Ga0209573_1002417_pt1 | contig 23931 bp, 27 predicted proteins | sample TNRBio252014_DNA_FD_185870 | JGI IMG/M metagenome (GOLD analysis project Ga0209573, IMG submission 185870) | Wastewater treatment Type I Accumulibacter community from EBPR Bioreactor in Madison, WI, USA - TNR Reactor_6/25/2014_ DNA (SPAdes)... | ecosystem: Engineered > Bioreactor > EBPR >...
CCGGACGGCAGCGGCTATCGGATGCACACGCGCTTCGCCCGGTTCATCAACGTGCCCGAGCTGATGGCGGTGTTCGGCGAAGTGGCCGACATCCGCACGGCGGAGATGCTGGACCTGCCGGTGCCGAAGCTGCGCGGCGGCAAGCCGCGCATCGTCGCCTGCCCGGCGAGCCCGTCGCTGAAAGCCTTCGTGCAGACGCTGGTCCAGCGGGCGGAAGACATCCGCAACGGCGACGTCAAGCCGAACGAAGACAACATGCTGGCAATCACCACCGACGGCCGCAAGGCCGCGCTGGATTTCCGGCTGGTGGCGCCGCTGGCGCGTTTCGACGAAAACGGCAAGGTGGCCGCCTGCGTGCGGGAGGTCCATGCCATCTGGCAACGCACGACGGACTTCCGCGGCGCCCAGTTGGTGTTCTGTGACTTGTCGTCCCCCAAGGGCGGCAAGAGCTTCAGTGTGTATGACGATCTGCGGGACCGGCTCATCGGTGCGGGCATCCCCGAGAAGGAGATCGCCTTCGTCCATGATGCCGAGACCGATGTCCAGAAGGCGACGCTATTCAAGGCGGTGCGCGAGGGTCGGGTGCGGGTGCTGCTGGGCTCCACCGCCAAGATGGGGGTGGGGACCAATGTGCAGACGCGGCTCACGGCCCTGCATCACCTCGATGCGCCCTGGCGTCCCTGCGACGTCGAGCAGCGCGAGGGGCGCATCCTGCGCCAGGGCAATGAGTGTGAGGAAGTGGAAGTCTTCCGGTATGTCACGGAAGGCAGTTTTGACAGTTACATGTGGCAAACGCTGGAGACGAAGGCGCGCTTCATCGCCCAGGTGATGAAGGGCGACCAGGGCATCCGGTCGCTGGAGGATGTGGAATTGGCGGCACTGTCCTATGCCGAGGTGAAGGCCTTGGCCTCGGGCAATCCGCTGGTGATCGAGAAGGCCGGCGTGGACGCGGAGGTGGCCAAGCTCTCGACGCTGTTCTCGGTATGGCGCAACCAGCGCTATGCCAACGAAAGCGAAGTGGGCCGGCTGCCGATGATGATCGAGGCGCTGGAGAAGAAGCTCGCGCTGTACGCGCAGGATGCGGCCCGGATCGAGCCGCAGACCCTGCAGGGCATCGCCATGGAATTCGCGGGGCGCAAGATCGTGGGCCCCGATGCGGTCGGCGAAGCGCTACGCGGGTTGGTGAGGACGGCCAAGGAAGAGGTGCGCACGGCCAGCCGAATGATCGAACGGATCGTCGGCCGGTTTGGCGGCTTCGACCTGGGCATGCTGGCGGCCCGTGGCGACCAGACGCCCAGCCTGTACCTGGCGGGACACTGCCTGTACAACGCCGAACCTTATCAAACGGGTCCGGCCCTGGTGGCCGCCTTGCTGGGTACGCTGGAATCGGTCGGCAAGCATCACGCCGATGCCGAGATCCAGTTGGAAACTCGCCGCAAACGGCTGGAAGACCTCCGGCTGGAACTGGCCCGGTCCTTCGAGCATGAAGGCCGGCTGACCGATCTGCTGGTCCGGCAACGCGAGTTGCTCAAGCAACTCGACCTGGACAAAGACGAAGCCGGTAGCGCGAAGGTCGACGCCGAAGAAGTACGACAAGCCGCTTGAGCTGATTTCACCCCCACGGCCGAAAGGCTGTGGGGGTAGCGGTAATCGTCGCCACGTTCCACACCCATTTAAAGGCCAGACTCTGCTCAGGTCTTTTTCTTTTCTGCCGATGGGCCAGCCCTGCCTCCGTTGCGACGACGGATGCGGCCTCGTGGCAGCGCCGTCAAGGCGACAGCCGCTGGGGCGGAAGGTTTGCGGATTCCAGTCACCCGTGGGCATAGGGTTCAATCCGACGTGATCAGTGATTCCGGTTCGACTTGGTGGATCGCGCCAAAGGCATGACCGAGCGAACGGCAGGAGACGACGAAACGGTCATGCGCTCTCAAAGCCGGCGGACGGCAGACGACCCAAACTCGTCATACGGGATTCTCAAAAGCTGCCGTACGCCGAGCAACGGATATTTCCATTTCGCTTCTACGAAGCAGCCGTTCGCGGATTCACACGTTCGGCCAACTGTTGCCGTTCGTACCTGAGACAGAGCTGCCATTCGGGCGACCGCTTCTCTCTTGAACTTGCCACACGGCCTACACGAACAACTCGACCAAAGCAGCCTGTGGCGTTAGCTGGAATGAATAACCGTTATTGCGACAGTTGCCGACGTTGACTTGGAATGGTGACTGAATGGTTGCTTGAATTAGAGGAAATTACAAACAACGGTATAAACCATACGATATGCAAAGTCATCAATCTTGATTGCCTTTATATTCTTTCTCCACATTGGGGTTTGCAGCATGCCGATGTGGTCCCTGAACGTGGGATGCCGTCTTGCCGCCAGGTAGAGTCGCTTGGGACAAGCCGTCAAGAATGCCGCAGTGCGCAGCATCCCGCGCCTCGCCACACCGCTCACGCAGGTCCCTTAGCTGCTTCTCCAGTTCCTGGAGTTCTTGCATCCGTTGGGCGACGTGCCCAATGTGTCGGTCAAGCAGGCGATTCACATCCGCGCAGTTCTCCTGGGGTGACTCCTTGAAGTGCAGCAAGACCCGGATCTCATCCAGCGTCATGTCCAAACTGCGACAACGCCGAATAAAGAACAATCGCTGGACATGGTAATCCCCATAGATGCGGTAGTTGCCGTCGCTACGGGCAGGTACTGGCAGCAGCCCATCACGCTCGTAATAACGGATCGTTTCCACATTCGCCCCGGCAAGGCGAGCCAGTTCGCCGATTTTCATTTTCGTCTCCTGACGTTCAAACAGACCTAGCCGGTTGGAGCATGATGATCGCCATACCGGCCAACGTGACCGCACTGCCGATAAGATCCCATCGGGTAGGGACAACGCCATCGATCCGCCATAGCCAGATCAGGGCAATTGCAACATAGACACCCCCATAGGCGGCGTAGATTCGCCCGGCGGCACCTGGGTGCAAGGTCAGCAGCCAGGCAAAGAGCCCCAAGGAAACAGCTGCGGGGATCAAGAGCCAAGGTGAACGCTGATGGCTCAGCACCAGCCACGGCAGATAGCAGCCGAGAATCTCGGCCAGCGCGGTTATGGCGAACAAACTCAGAACTTTGATGAACTCAAGCATTGCTTTGGCTCCAATTATTTTCCTTTATTGTAGTCGCTTGACTCTGTAGCCACTCAAGGGTTTCTAATGCAATAAACGAAGGAGAACTCATGAGTCTTGAAGTCAGCCCGAAGCCGCTTGAAAAAACCGCCCGCTGCGGATGCGCCAACGGTTGCTCGGCAGCGGCGACCACCACAGAAACCCCGGCACTCTCCGATCTCGCGACAAGCGACGGCGTGACCGTTTTCGTGATTCCGACCATGGACTGCCCGAACGAGGAGAATGACATCCGTCGTGCGGTGGCTAGTATTGAGGGTATCCGATCCCTGCGTTTCCAACTTTCGGCACGCACGGTTTCGATCGATGCGACGACGGAAGCCCTCGATGCAGCCTTGGCCGCTATCCGCAAGGCGGGGTTCAGCCCCAAAGCGGTATCGGCAGATCAGACAGCAACGGAAAGCGTCGGCATCAGCGAACTATGGCGAGCCATTCTGGCGCTGGTGCTGGCCGTCGGGGCGGAAGCGCTGGATTTCTTTGCGCCTGACACATTGCCTTTCAAGGGCTTCGGTATGGCATTGGCCGTCGCCGCGATCTGGCTGTCCGGGATTTCTACCTATAGCAAGGGACTGGCTGCCTTACGACGCGGGCAGTTGAACATGAACGCGCTGATGGGTGTGGCCGTGACCGGTGCCTTCCTCATCGGCCAGTGGCCGGAGGCCGCGATGGTCATGGCCCTGTATGCCATTGCCGAACTGATCGAGGCCCGCTCCGTGGATCGGGCGCGTAACGCCATCAAGGGTCTGCTCGACCTGACACCGCAGACTGCGGAAGTTCGGCAGGCTGATGGAACGTGGCTGGAAGTACCGGCCTCAGAGGTAAAGCTTGAGTCCTGCGTTCGGGTCAAAGCTGGTGCCAGGATACCGCTCGACGGTCAGGTGACGGCAGGAACAAGTGCGGTCAATCAGGCTCCGGTCACCGGCGAAAGCATCCCGATTGACAAGGCGGCTGGCGACCCTGTGTTCGCTGGCACGATCAACGAAACCGGCATCCTGGAGTTCCGGGTGACGGCAGCCGCCGATGACACCACGCTGGCCCGCATCATTCACGCGGTCGAACAGGCCCAGGGAACGCAAGCGCCGACGCAACGCTTCGTGGATCGGTTTGCCGCAATCTACACGCCGGCCGTGTTCAGCATTGCGGTTGCCGTAGCGATTCTGACCCCCTGGCTCCTTGGCTGGACCTGGACGCAGTCGCTCTACAAGGCCCTGGTGCTGCTGGTCATCGCTTGCCCCTGCGCGCTGGTGATCGCCACGCCGGTAACGGTCGTCAGCGGCCTGGCCGCAGCAGCCCGACGCGGCATCCTGATCAAGGGCGGTGTCTATCTTGAAGAGGCCCGCAAACTGCGGGTCATTGCCCTCGACAAGACCGGCACCATTACCGAAGGCAAACCCCGTCTGGTCGCCACAGAACTGCTGCCCTCGACGCTCCCTGAATCACAGGTGCTCGCTTGGGTGGCCAGTTTGGCCGGTCATTCGGATCATCCGGTGTCAAAAGCGATTGCAACCGGTCTCAACCTTCCGGAAAACGGCTTGACCGATTTTCTCGCCCTTGCAGGACGCGGCATTGAAGCACGGGCCGACGGCCAAACGCTGATCCTTGGCAACCATCGCCTGATCGAGGAACGCGCCCTGTGCAGCGCCGAGATCGAGGCTCGCCTTCAGGTGCACGAGACGCAAGGCCGGACGGTGACCATGTTGGCAACAGAACAGCAGGTGCTGGCGATTTTTGCGGTGGCGGACACCATCAAGGAAAGCTCGCGGGAGGCAGTTGCTGACCTGCACCGTCTCGGTGTCGTCTCGGTCATGCTGACTGGCGACAACGCAGCGACGGCTGCCAGCATTGCCAAGGAAGCAGGCATCGACGACGCCCGGGGCAATCTTCTCCCTGAGGACAAACTGGCCGCCATCGAAGATTTGCAGCATCGTTATGGCCCGACGGCGATGACCGGCGACGGCATCAACGACGCACCCGCCTTGGCCCGTGCCGACATCGGTGTGGCGATGGGGGCAGCGGGTACGGATACGGCGATGGAAGCGGCCGACGTGGTCATCATGAACGACGACCTGCGCCGCATTCCCGAAACCATTCGCCTGTCCCGGCGCACCCATGCGGTGCTCTGGCAAAACATCGGACTGGCCCTCGGCATCAAGGCGATCTTTCTCGGGCTCGCCATTTTTGGCAATGCAACCATGTGGATGGCGGTGTTCGCCGACATGGGCGCGAGTCTGCTGGTGGTGGGTAACGGCGTGCGGCTGCTGCGCAAATGATCCCGGTTAAGCCCATGAGGAACACCTTACAAGAACGTAGGAGATATCGATGCAACCCTTGGTCAAAAATCGAAACGAGGAATACAAATTGGCTCAACGATCCTTCTCCCTGTTCGACCGTCGTACGCTGTCTGCCTTGATGCTCTTGGGCGTGGTCCATTGCACTTCGGCTGCCGAGGAACCCTTGCCTCCTGATCAGGCCTTTCGGTTCAAGGCCTCCCTGAAGGGGAGCGATACGGTGGTAGCTGAGATCATTCCTGCCAAGAAGCACTATCTCTACAAGAACAAGGTTCGCTTTGCCTTGAAGAACGCCAGCGGCGTCCTGATCAAGGAGGTCAAGCTGCCTTCTGGCGAGATGAAGAACGATCCCTATTTTGGACTGATTGAAGTCTATAAATCGCCCGTAGTCGCCGAAATCGTCCTGGAACGCGCACCCAAGGGCAAAGCGTTAACCCTTTATGCATCTTATCAAGGGTGTAATGAGAAACTCGGCATCTGTTATCCGCCGATCGAGAAAACCGTTGACATGAAGTTCGATTGACGCCGGTTATCTCCTTCTCCGATTACCAGTGTTTAGCCCACCAGTCATCTCTTGAAAGGTTCTATTGCCATGTTGCGAAAGATCATTGCCAGTCTGCTAGCGACCACCGCACTACAGGGCGCCCTTGCGGCACAACTGCCCGAAGTGACCGTCTATAAGGATCCCGATTGCGGATGCTGCACCGAGTGGGTCAAGCACATGCAAGAGTCCGGCTTCAAGGTCAAGCAAGTCAATACCCGAGCCATGGACGTGGAGCGGCAACGGTTTGGGGTACCCCCGCATTTGGCTAGCTGCCATACGGCGAAAGTCGGCGGCTACACCGTGGAAGGCCATGTGCCCGCCTCCGCCGTCAAGAAAATGCTGACCGAAAAGCCGTCGGTAAGGGGGCTGACCATTCCGGGTATGCCGGCCAATGCCCCCGGCATGGGGCCGCACATCGCGGGAACGCTCAAGGTGTATACCTTGCCCCAAGCGGGTGAGTCGTCACGCCTCTACTCGGTTGAATAGCGCCGATTTCCAAAAGTGCGGTTTGGTTAATTTTGGCAATGCCACCCTGTGGATGGCGGTGTTCGCCGACATGGGCGCGAGTCTGCTGGTGGTGGGTAACGGCTTGCGGCTGCTGCAAGTCACTGGCTCAGAGAAGGAGAAAGCGGCATGAAACATCTGGCAACGATGCTCTTTATCCTCATGACCAACGCAACGGCATACGCGCAGAACTGGGGCATGGACCGCGCTGGCGGGGGTTGGAACAAGGTCGAGATGTGCCACGGCTGTCACGACATGGCTATGCGCGGCGGGATGGGCATGGGAATGCACATGGGTCCAGGTGAGACGGCGCCGAAGCTAGGCGGACAACACGCCGCCTACCTCGAAAAATCCTTGAGGGCCTATCGTAGCGGCGAACGCCGCCATCCCGTAATGAATCGCATGGCCTCAATGCTCAGCGACAGGGAGATTATCGAGATCGCCGCTTTCTATGCCGGAAAGGACGACAAATGAGAAATGCCTGGATAAGCTGCCTGGCCGCTTTCCTGGCCGCAGGATCGGTCCATGCCGCCGAGGTCACGCCGCCGGGCAAGGCGCAGCAGGTCTGCGCTGCGTGCCATGGGGCCGACGGCAACAGTACCGCCGACCAGATTCCTCGGATAGCCGGTCAACGCGAGGCTTATCTCGTTGGCGCCCTGCGGGCCTATCGCGACGGCAGACGAATCGATCCGGTGATGAACCCACAGGCGGAAGGGTTGTCTGACGAAGATATCGGGAAGCTCGCCGCGTACTACGCGGCACAGATCGGGCTGACCGTTAAGCAGCCGACGTGGAGCAATCGCTGGTGACACCGTCTCGACGCCGATGCCACCTTCAGAAGTGCGGAGGTGCGCTCTTCGTGGGCGCGCCCCTGTCGCGACGCGGCCATGCCTTGCATTGATAGCTGATTCAACCAAGGAGAGACGACATGAACAGGACAATTCTCATAGCGACGATAACTGCCCTCGCGGTGCTCCCGGGAGCAGCGACTGCGCAACAGGGTTCTGGCGATAAGGCGGCTGCGGCGAAACAGGTCGCACCCAATGTCGCTGAATTCGACAAGCAGATGGCGCAGGCTCAAGAGAACATGAAGAAGATGCAGGAGCAGATGGACAAAATCCGTCAGACTCAGGATCCCCAAGTACGGCAGAAGCTATTAAATGAGCATTGGGCGACGATGCAGAGCAACATGCAGATGATGCATGGCATGGGCGGCCCAGGCATGATGGGCTGTTGTGCGGGTGACCATATGATGGGGATGGGAGGCCACATGATGGGCTGGCAGGGGTACTCGAAGCTCTCGCCGGAGCAAATGAAGCAGCGCCAGTACATGATGGACCGCTACATGGGCATGCAGCAAATGATGATGGACAACATGATGCAGCACCAGCAGTACATGTGGCAAAGGTAAGAGACGTCGTCGGGTTCGGTGCTTGGCCTGGATTCGCCGAGCCCCTCCGGTACTGTAGGACCACGTATGCTCAGTTTTTTGGAGTGTCCGCCTTGCCAGATTTATTTTGGGTTTTATTGTCGTGTTTGGGGTCGTGCACAGTGGGTTTTAAGCCATAAAAACTGCCCAGCCACCCTAGCATTTGAGAAATGGCATCCTCATGGGTCGTGGATTGAATGTGCTCATGACCGTCGACATCGGTGTGATATACGGTTTTCCAGGTGGTCCAAAGCCCGACGCCGACAATCAGCACTACCAGCATCGCTACAATCAACTTCGACTTGTTCATCCGACAATCCCCTTTGAATCTCTCAAACTTGGCGAAAGCCATTGATGCTTGCGCGACGGGAGGTAGCCACTGGCAGCGAGAATAGTACCTCGTTGATTCGAACAGCTTAGCTCCGTTCATCCTGCCGACAATTCCCCGGAGAAGCACGGGGTTTCTCTTTTAACTCTCGTATTCACTGATAGAATTCGCCCCATGCGCCGCTGGCTTGCCATCCTCTTGCTCGTTTTCCTGCCGTTCCAGTTTAGCTGGGCGGCCGTCGCTGGCTATTGCCAGCACGAGACCGGGGCGGCTGCACAGCACTTCGGTCATCATGACCACCAGCATCAGGCCGCCGCCGATCAGGAGGGCGCGCCGGATGCCAAAACCTTGGGTGGTGGCATCGACGGCGATTGCGTCGCCTGTCATGCGAGTTGTGCTGCGGCGATTTTCAGCATGGCCTCCTTACCGGCTTCAAGCAGCGCGTCCTTTGCGATTCCCTGGTTGCCGGGGAATCTGACCGCGCCGCCACTGGCTCATCCCGAACGCCCCAACTGGTCCATCCTCGCCTAATCGGCGGGGTGGATAGCACTTTTCTGCGCTTCTCCCTTGCGGCTGTGGTGGACTGATCCGCCCTGACGCATTGCGACGATTCCCGGTCGCACCTCGCCGATTCCCCGTGTGTCTTTTCATCACTGGAGAATCGGATGTCTCGAAGCAAACCGGTTTCACGAACTACCTTTTTACCGGCCCGCCTGCTGGTTGCCGGGCTGTGCTCGCTCGCTGCGCTATCAACCGGCGACCTCTGGGCGCAATCGACGTCAGCCCCCGCTGGCACCGCGATTACCTTGCCGCAAGCCTTTGCTGCTGCTTGGGCACGACAACCTGAAGCGCAATCCCTCGATCTGCGGCGCGAGGCGGCCGAGGCGCGTCGGCAAGTGGCCGACAGTTGGACGGCCCAGCCGCCTTCGCTTGATTTGGCCGGGAAGACCGACCAACTGAGCAAGAATCAAGGCAGCCGCGAATACGCGGCCGGCGTCGTCTTGCCTCTGTGGCTGCCCGGCGAACGTTCCGGTCAGGGCGCCTTGGCCGATGCTGAATCCAAAGCCCTGGATAGCCGGGTGACAGCTGCCCAACTGCGCACTGCCGCCACCGTGCGAGATGCCTGGTGGAACTGGCAGCGGGCACGCGGTGAACGCTTGCTCGCCGGCGAGCGCTTGGTCAGCGCGCAAAAACTGGCAGAAGATGTCCGTCGCCGAGCCAAGGCCGGCGACCTTGCCCGCTCGGATCAGCATCAGGCTGATGGCGCAGCAGCGAGCGCCGAAGTGGCGCTGGCGGAAAGCGGCAGCCTGCTGGCCGCAAGCACTCAACATCTGCGCGCCTTGATCGGCAAACTGCCGGATGACAAAGCAGCAGACGAACCGGAAACACTGCCGTCGGTGCCTGCCGACTTCACCGCCCTGGATGCGACCCATCCAGCGGTCGTCGAACTGTTCGACCGTGCCGAAGTCGCTCGCCGAAGTGCCGATCTGGCCAGCGTACAGACGAGGAACAATCCCGAACTGTTGCTGGCCACCACCCGCGAGCGGGGCGCTTTCGGCGACGACTATCAGCAGACGGTCACCCTCGGCGTGCGCATCCCGTTTGGTTCGGAGAGCCGCAATCGCGCCAAATTCGGCCTGGCCCGCGCTGAAGCCCTCGAAACCGAGGGGCAACTTCGCCTCGAACGCGAGCGCCTGGCGGCCGATCTGGAAGCGGCGCGGGTGCGCGTCGAATCCAGCCGCACGCAACTGGCAGCCGCCGAGAAACGCGCCCAACTGGCACGTGAGTCGCGGGGCTTCTTCGACAAGTCCTTCCGCCTTGGCGAAAGCGACCTGCCGACCCGTCTGCGCATCGAACTCGAAGCCGTCGAAGCTGAACGGCAAAACGCCCGCGCCCGGATTGAGCTGGCCGCCGCGATCTCCGCCTTGCGCCAGGCCCTGGGTCTGCTCCCCGAACAAAAATGAGGAACCCGAACATGAGAACAACAAACACGCTGGCCACTTTGGGATGGGCTGCCTGGATCGCCCTGGTGGCGCCACTGGCCTGGGCCGGTGACGGGCATGACCATGGTGAGGCGCCTGCCTCTTCCGCCGGTCCCGCCTCTCCGCGTTTTGCGGCAACGTCCGAAACCTTTGAACTGGTCGGCGTCGTCAATGGCAAGCAATTGACGCTTTATCTCGACCGCTATGCCGACGGCAGCCCGGTCAAGGACGCCAAGCTCGAACTGGAACTGGGTGGCGTCAAAGTCCCCGTCAAACCGCATGCCGAGGGCGAGTTCGAGGCGACGCTGGCGCAGGAACTCAAGCCGGGGGTTGTGTCGGTAGCGGCGACCGTCATCGCCGGCGAGGAAACCGACTTGCTGGCGGGGGAGCTGGACATGCACGAAGAGGCGCATGCCGAAGCGACAGCCCGCTCCCATGGCTGGAAGGAATACGCCCTGTGGGGTGGTGCCGCCGGTGGGGGGCTGCTGCTCCTTGCCGCTCTAGTGCGCCGCCTGCGTGCTTCCCGTAAACCGCATTTCGGAGGTGCCGCATGAAGCCCCGTCTGTTATTAAGTGCCCTTTGTCTTTCGTTCTTATTTTCCTCAACGTTGGTTCTGGCCGGTGACGGCCATGATCATGGCGACGCCCCGCCAGCCGCCAGCGGCAACGGCCCCAAACGCCAGCCGGACGGCAGCGTCTTCCTGCCCAAACCAGCGCAACGCCAGATTGGCGTTCGTACCCTGCTGGTTGAGCCTGGCGAACTGCCCCGTACCCATGAACTGGCCGGCAAGGTGGTCATGGACCCGAATGCCGGCGGCAAGGTGCAGGCCATCGTCGCCGGCCGGGTCACACCGGGGCCACGCGGCCTGCCGCTGCCCGGCCAGCAAGTCAGGAAGGGCGAGGTGTTGGCTTACGTGACGCCGGAAGTCGGCGGCAACAGCCGCTCCCTAGCGGAAAGTCGCCTGCGCCGCCTGCGCGAACTGTCCGACACCGTGCCGCGCAAGGTCATCGAGGAAGCGGAAGCTGCCGTTGCCAACGAACAACTGGTGGCGCCGGTCAGCGGCGTCATCGCCTCGGCCAATGTCGTTTCCGGACAGGTGCTTGAAGCCCGCGAAACCCTGTTCGAGATCGTCAATCCGGAACGCCTGCTGATCGAGGCGCTGGCTTTCGATATGGCCGTCGCCAACGATGTCGCCGGAGCCTTTGTTGCCGTTGGTGAGCAGAAGTTGCCGCTACGCCTGGTCGGTGTTGCCAGGAGCTTGCGTGAGCAGGCCCTGCCCCTGACCTTCCGGGGTGAGGGCGGCGCTTTGGCGGCATTGGCCGTCGGCCAGCCGGTTCGGGTCTTCGTGCAGACGCGCAGCACGGTGCCGGGCATCCGCGTGCCGGCGGCAGCGCTGATGAAGAATCCGGCAAACCAGAGCATCGTCTGGGTCAAGACCGCGCCGGAACGCTTTGAGCCGCGCACGGTAACCGCCGAGCCGCTGGACGGCACCCAAGTGGCGGTGACCAGCGGTCTGAAAGCCGGGGATCGGGTTGCCGTCCGAGCGGCCACCCTGATCAACCAGATACGCTGATCGGAGCCAATCATGTTCAAGTGGCTTCTCGACAACAGCCTGGCCAACCGCCTGCTGGTCATCATCGCCAGCCTGGTGCTGATGGCTTATGGGGCGTTCACGCTCTCGCGCACACCGGTGGATGTGTTTCCGGACCTCAACAAACCGACGGTCACCATCATGACAGAGTCCGGCGGCATGGCCGCCGAGGAAGTGGAGCAACTGATCACCTTCCCACTGGAAACGACCATGAACGGTCTGCCCGGTGTGGAAAGCGTGCGGTCGGTGTCCAGCGCTGGCCTCTCCTTCATCTATGTCACCTTTAACTGGAAAACGGAGATTTTCCGGGCCAGGCAGATGGTGTCGGAACGTCTTTCGTCAATGGAGGAAGGGCTGCCGACAGGCGTCACGCCGCGCATGGGGCCGATCAGTTCGATCATGGGTGAAATCATGCAGATCGCCATTCCCATCGACACGGCGAAGATTTCGCCGATGCAGGTGCGCGAATACGCGGACTGGGTGCTGCGGCCGCGTCTGATGGCCATCGCCGGCGTCGCGCAGGTCATCCCCATTGGCGGCGAAGTCCGCCAGTTCCAGGTGCAGCCAAACACGATCCGCATGGCGGAACTGGGCATCTCGCACGAACAGCTGACCGGGGCGCTGAAAGGCTACTCGGCCAACACTTCGGGCGGTTTCCTTGAACTCAACGGGCGCGAATACCTGATTCGCCACCTGGGGCGCACCTCGCGTCTGGATGACCTGAATAACCTGGCGCTGACGGCCCGCCACGGTCAACCCGTTTTATTGCGGCAAATCGCCGAGGTGACTTTCGCACCCGCCATCAAGCGCGGCGACGCGGGTTTCGAGGGCAAACCGGCGGTGATTCTCGGCATCCAGAAGCAGCCGACGGCCGATACCATCCATTTGACGCGGAGCATCGAGGCCGCCGTGGAGGATCTGAAGAAATCGCTGCCGGCCGGCATGGAAGCGCCCAAGGTGACGTTCCGCCAGGCCAGTTTCATTGAGTCGTCGATCAGCACACTGCAAGGAAAGCTGATCGGGGCATCAATCTTCGTCGCGGTCATTTTGTTCTTCTTCCTGGGCACCCTGCGTCCGACGGTGATCGCGCTGACCGCGATACCGGTGTCGATTTTCGTGACGGCGCTGGTCTTCGACTATTTCGGCCTGTCGATCAACACCATGACGCTGGGTGGTCTGGCCATCGCCATCGGCGGCCTGGTCGATGACGCCGTGGTCGGCGTCGAAAACGTGCTGCGACGCCTGAAGGAAGACCGGGCCAAGCACCACGATCACCGGATGCACCCGATTGAACTGGTTGCCCGGGCGACGATGGAGGTGCGTTCGGCCATTCTCTACGCAACGATTATTATCGTGCTCGTTTTCCTGCCGCTCTTCGCTCTGCCCGGCATGGAAGGCCGGCTGTTCGTGCCGCTCGGTATCGCTTTCATCGTGTCGACGCTGGCCTCGCTGGTGGTGTCGGTGACGGTGACGCCGGTGCTCTCCTTCTACCTGCTGCCAAGCATGAAGTCGCTCGATCATGGCGACACGAAACTGCTGGCCTGGCTGAAAGCCAGCTATGGCCGCAGTTTGCAGGCGGTGCTCAAGCGGCCTAAAGCAGCCTTGGCAGCCGGTGCCATCGCCATTCTGGTGGCAGCGGTCGCTTTGCCCTTCTTCCCCAAGACCTTCCTGCCGCCCTTCAATGAGGGAACGCTGCTGATCGGGATACGCCTCAACCCCGGCGTCACGCTGGCCGAGTCGTCGGCCTTGGCGCAACAGGCCGAGGTCCTGGTCAAGGCAGTGCCGGAAGTCGTGCATGTCGGGCGACGCAGCGGCCGGGCGGAACTCGACGAACATGCGGAAGGTGTTCACGTCAGCGAACTGGATGTCGGCCTGAAGCCGTCGTCTGAAATGACGCGTTCCATGGACGAGATTTCGGCCGACATTCGCGCCCGCCTGATCAACCTGCCGGCAGCGATTGCCATCGGCCAGCCTATCTCGCACCGTATCGACCACATGCTTTCCGGTGTGCGGTCGCAGATCGCCATCAAGATTTTTGGCGACGACTTGGACACGCTACGTGGTCAGGCCGACGCCTTGCGCGGCAGGCTGGCCGGCATACCGGGCATCGCCGATCTGGAAATTGAAAAACAGGTGCTGGCGCCGCAGATCAAGGTCAGCGTCAACTATGCGACGGCCGCGCAATACGGTGTGCCGACGCCGCAGATTCTGGCGACACTGCAAAGCCTGGTCGAAGGCGAAAAGGTAACGCAAGTGGTCGAGGGCGGCCGGCGCTTTGCCCTGGTCGTGCGCCTGCCCGAGTCGTCCCGCTCGTTGCAAGGGCTGGGGCAGATATTGCTGGAGACACCCGGCGGGCCGATTCCCTTGTCAAAAATCGCCACCATCGAGGATGGCGACGGGCCGAATCAGATCAGCCGCGACGACGGCAAGCGGCGCATCGTGATTTCGGCCAATGCCCAAGGGCGGGCACTGTCCGAGATCGTCGAGGACATCCGCAAGGTGGTCGGCGACAGCAAACTGCCCGAGGGCTACTTCATCACCTTGGGCGGACAGTTCCAGGCGCAGGAAGAGGCTTCGCGGCTGGTTGGCCTGCTCTCCATCGTCTCGTTGGTGCTGATGTTCGTGGTGCTCTTCAGCCGCTACAAGTCGGTCGTCCTGTCGGTGCTGATCATGGCCAACATTCCGCTGGCGCTGGTCGGCGCGGTGCTCGGCTTGTGGCTCTCCGGGCAGCCGCTGTCGGTCGCCGCGCTGGTCGGCTTCATCACGCTGGCTGGCATCTCGGTGCGCAACGGCATTCTCAAGGTCAGCCACTACATCAACCTGATGCGCATGGAAGGCGAGAGCTTCGATCAGAAAATGATTTTGCGCGGCTCGCTGGAGCGTCTGGCGCCGGTCTTGATGACGGCACTGGTCACGGCCTTCGCGCTGGCGCCGCTGCTGTTCGAGGCAGAACGACCAGGCACGGAAATCCTGCATCCGGTGGCGGTGGTCATTTTCTCGGGCCTGATCAGCTCGACCCTGCTCGACACCTTCCTGACGCCCGCCATGTTCTGGCTATTTGGTCGCAAGGATGTGGAACGCCTGATGGCCGACCGCGATGCCGGTGCGCTTTGACTATTGCTCAACGAAAGGGAAACTCATGAAGCCGATGCATCTTCTCGCTGCTTTTGCTTTCTCTATGTCCGGCCTTGCCTTCGCCGCGGGTGGCCACGAGCTCGGCCACGTACACAAACCGCTCCACGGTGGCGTCGTCAGCGAGGTTAAGGATATGGATTACGAACTGGTGGCCAAGCCGCATTTGATTCAGTTGCATTTGCGCGATCATGGCAAGGCGGTGGATGTTTCAAAGACCAACGCCAAACTGACCATCCTTGTTGGCACCGACAAGCAGGAAATCGAGTTGAAACCGGCTGGGCAGGCACTGGAGGCCTCAGGCAGTTTTAAGCTGGCCAACAGCAAGATTGTGGCCTTAGTATCCGTCCCGGGCAAAGCCCCGGCAACGGTTCGCTTTGTGTTGAAGTAGCAGGTAAGTCTGTTTTGGGAAGCATAAAAAGCCAAAAAGCGATAAGCCGATGGCTTTGGTTCGTGCTTCCCGAATAGCTGATTTTCTTTGTGAGGTCTAATGCTGTCAGGTTGAGCTTTAGCCAGCCAACAACAAGTTGGCAGTTCATTGCGGTCGCTCATGTGACGATACATGAATGACCGTTCAGGCCGAGCAATTGTCCGCGGACAGTCGTCCGGTGTGACTGCTCAACTCGGATACCCGCCGCTGAATCCCTGACGCCGCGACAGTCTGCAAAGGGTCGGGACGAGAACTACCCATCCAAAAGTTCATCGCCGTAAAGCTGCCGTTGGAGCTTCGCTTCCCGTAAGCAGCCCTTGGCAACGAGCGCAGGCGACCCTGAGCCGCCGGTCGCTACAATTGAGAGCAGACGTTCACCTCGAACGCCAAGTTCCCGAGAGCCGCCATTCAAATACCCAATCCATATTGTTTCCAGACCTTCAGGCGTGCAGCGGACTCTTCCATTTGCAGTGCAGCGTTGCGATTTAGCGCCCAGTCAGCATAAACCGCCTGAGCAGAGCGCGCATCTCTGGACCACGTTCATTAAACTCGCAAACCAAGCGTTCAATTATTTGCTCGATCCGCTCCTCGCAAAGCCGAAAAATAATCCATCCAGCCGCATCCAGTTCTGCCGGATTTGTTTCGGCGACGACGGACAAGGCGGCATGCAAGGCTTCCCGCAATTCGTTGACGTTTTTTGCGTCATCACTGATCCGGGAAATTTGTTCCCGTGTGAACTCGCGGAACATGCCGCATCCGCCCAACAAGACCTCCTCAATCGAATCCAGCATGCCTGAATCATGTGTACTGCCGGATACAGCGGCACAGCGTTGCTCGTCGAGGAGATGAGCGAACTGGTCGTACAGGAGGACCAGTTCGCCGAAGTCCTTTGGCTTGGTGATGTAGAACATTTAGTCAATTTTCCAATCCGGGAATCCGATGCTCTGGCAACAGGCTTTATAGCTCTGATCCCAATGCATTCTGCAATGTACTGACGCGATCGGTGCGTTCCCAGGTAAATTCGGGCAATTCACGTCCAAAATGTCCGTAAGCAGCGGTACTACGATAAATGGGTCTCCGCAGTTCCAATGTATCCACGATACCGCGCGGAGTTAGATTGAATGTCACCCTGATGGCCGCCTTCAGCATCGTGTCATCCACCACGCCTGTCCCGTGGGTGTCGATGAACACCGAAACCGGCGCCACGACACCAATAGCGTAGGCGAGTTGAACCGTACAGCGCTTCGCCAGTCCCGCTGCAACAATGTTCTTGGCGACGTAACGCGCCATATAGGCTGCTGACCGATCGACCTTGCTCGGATCCTTCCCGGAAAATGCCCCTCCCCCGTGAGGGCAGGATCCACCGTACGAGTCGACGATGATCTTGCGCCCCGTGAGTCCGGTATCACCGTTCGGACCGCCGATCTCGAAACGGCCCGTGGGGTTGATCAGAACTTCATAGCCATCACCTCGCAATGATTCCGGTATGACTGGATCGACGATCTCCCGCCGAACAATCTCGCGTAATGCATCCGTGCTGATATCCGGCGCATGCTGTGTCGACAACACGACCTTTTCCACGGCGACGGGTTGTCCATCGATATAGCGCACACTGACCTGACTTTTGGCGTCCGGACGAAGCCAAGGCAGATGACCCATTTTGCGACGTTCAGCCTGCCTTTGTACCAGGCGGTGAGCGAGACTGATGGCCAGCGGCATCAATTCCGGAGTTTCATCACAGGCGTAGCCAAACATGAGTCCCTGATCACCGGCCCCCAGTTCTCCATCCGCGCGATCAACCCCCTGATTGATGTGCGGTGACTGTTGGTTGAAGGCAATACGAATTTCGCAGCGATCCGGATCGATACCGTCCGCAAGGCTGGTGTAGCCGATCTTACGCAGGGTAATGCGCACCAGACGCTCGGCATCCTGCTGAACCGCTTCGAATATGGAAGTGTCTGCCGTCTTGAATTCGCCGGCAACCAGCACGAACTGGTTGGCCAGAACCGTCTCGCAGGCTACACGGGCATCGAAGTCACGTTTCAGGAAGGCGTCCAGAATGACGTCCGAGATTTGATCGGCCATTTTGTCCGGATGGCCTTCGGAGACCGACTCCGAGGTAAATAGATACGATTTGCTCTGACTGTGGTCCACGTTCATTTGAATCTCCTATTTGGCGGCATCGAGGCGAACTGTCTGAATGCTGGGCTTGCCGTTTTCATCAACGGCGGCATGCGAAAAACCATGCACTCCCCAGACGACGGTCAGCACCCCTCCATGCGATTTGGCGAACGCACATGCAGCGCTCAGTAGCGAGCGCCGGCAATCTTCGGTGATTTGCCCGTCAGTTGTTAGCGGGTCCGGATGCTGGATAAACGCGCCTCTGCCGAGATGTACAGAAGGGGTACCCTTGCGAATCTCGACTGCCTCACGATAGCCATTCCATAGGATGTATGGATAAACATATGATTCCTGTGCTTCCATTTTGTATCTCCTGTTTAGCGACTTTGCCAAAATGGCGGGCGCGCAATCTGGATCAAATCCTCCCGATCCATTACCCGTAAGGGCGGTGGATCAAACCGTGTTCGGTTGCTGGGTTACTGGCCGTTATTCATGCAGGCCATCAGCGTTTCAATCGTCTTCTTCGACTTCTCCCGAAACCGCCACGACTTTCCGAATGCGCCCGACGTCAATCTTGAGAGGTGTGTCACCGGATTCCGGACGTACATCGATGACCCATTTATCCGCAGCAATTCGTAACTTCACTGGCACGCCAGCCAGGGTCTCCGCCATGCCTGCCGGAGTGATCAGTTTCAGGCGAACAGCTTGATCATTTACCAGCGCCTCCAGCAAGATGTTGAAATCAAGATCGCCCAAGGTTGGCATGGCAGGCATGTCGATCTCTATTTTCTTGTCCAGGCCATAGAGCGGGAAATCGGCATTCAACAACATTAGCTTCAGCATGCCGCGCATCGGCTCAAGAAACGGGCCAAGAAGGTTGGGCGCAATCTTTTCAACCATGTTTTGCATAGTCAGCAAGGCGTATGCCTGCTGTGGCGTGAACCACAGGCCTGGCAGCATGTACGCCGGCCCTGTGTGATTCTCCGCTTCAAGACGGTACACGCCATCGTCTCGATCCCAAACGATGGGGGCATGCATTTGATCGCGCATCAAGTCCAGGTCGCGGCAGACGGTGGAACGCTTGACGGAGAGATCTTCCATCAATTGCGCCATCGTCACGCCCTGCGGTCGTCTCAAGAGGACGTTGATGCGGGCGATGCGTTGTGGTTTTATCATTGTCTCTCCCGGATATGTCCGATGAGTCTATTGTCTATCAGGCCGACAAGACGGATTCGCAGTTTTCGCAATTTGTCGTTTCAACATCCCAGCTTTCAGCAAAAGCATGCAACGTATTGTCGTGGATGGTGAGTACCGGACGGATGGTACCGGCAGCGTCACGTTGATAGCCCCCCGCCAGATTCCAGGCGACCGGAATACACATTTTGCGCAGGCGATCGAAGACGATCGCATCGCGCCGGCAAAGCTGCTCGGTGGTTAGCCAGCCACCCAGCGGATCATTGATGTGGGGATCGGCTCCGGCCTGATAGAGCACCAGATCACAGTCGGCAAATGTCGTCAGCAATTGCGGCAGCATCGCCAGGAATGCCTCCGCCCGTTGTGTTCTGCCAAAAGTACGGCAAGGCGTGTAATGCACTACCCGGTCACCGAGATGCAAGCGATCGATGATGTCTTGTGTCCCGTTGCCCCAGTGCTGGTCACAGTCGAGAATGCCGATCTTGCGAACCTTCCCCTCGGCCAGTAGTACCGCTGCGGTGACCATCAAGCCGTTGAAGGTGCAAAAGCCACCGGCAAAGTCGTAACCGGCATGATGGAAGCCTGAACATGGGGCGATTGCACCACGCTGATTCTCCAGGGCGGCTCGTGCGGCAGACAACATGACGCCGCTGGTATAGGGAAGTGAGGCGGCCACGCTGGGCAGCGTGTTGCCGAAGCCGTTATTGATCTTTCCGGAGAGGACGCCTTCAACAAAGGCCCGATCATGGGCCAAAGCGAACTGATCCACGCTGACCGGCGATGGCTCGACGATATCCAGCGGCAGACCAAGTTCAGTCCACGACGCCATTACCTGAGCCGGTTTGCCGGCACTGGGGGAATAGCTATCGGCATTGGCCACCATTTTTGGCGTGTAATGAATTGAAAGTTTCATGTGCTGTCTCCGGCGTTGAATTGATGTACGTAGTATGAGGAGGGGGTTGTCTCACCACGTGATACACCCTTCGGAAATCTCGTTTTTATTTTTCGGCAAGCGCGCGCAGCGTTATCTCGGCAATCAGGGAAATCCGCTCGGCCCCGCTCAAGCCTTCGCCATCCGGATCAAGCAGGTCTTCGAAGCCGGTACTGCGCCGGGCGCCTTTGGCGGTGTATTCCTCACTGCGGCCACCAATGCCGAACTCGATGTCGCCGATTCGCCATTTACGGCCGGTCTGCCGCTCGAAATCGGTGAGTTCGAGCAGAACCGTGCTGACGATTTCGCCGCGCAGTTCATGAACCACCTTATTGACCAGGCTGACTGGCAGGCTGTAATCAACCACCGCGCCGCTCAGGGTCAGACCTTCTCGGCTGGCTCGGCGGGCTCGGTCGTTGAGGTTGAAGTTCTGAGCACTTGGGATACGCGCAGAGGCTTTGACGTTGATCTGTTCGTAGCCAACGGTCGGGTTGGCCTCTCGATGCAGGGTGGAGAAAACCCAATCGACGTTCGGGATGAAGCGGTTTAGTGCATCCCGAATCTGGCGTTGCAATTCAGCCTGGTCGGTCTGTGCAGCGCTGACCAGCAGTGCGACATAGATGCTGACGCAAACGGTGTCCTGGGCCAGGGTGCGCTGGGCAATGGCTCGGTAGCGCAGGGTGTCGTCCTGGCGGGTGAGGTAGATTTTGTCGTTCATGGCGCAGTTCTCCTGTGGGTTGGTGGGAACTCACAGGATGCGCCGGGGGGTGTCTCAGGGGGTGAGACAGGGTGGGGTACGGCGCAAGTAATTTCGTCTCAACCGTTGCTACCGCGCATTGAATTCTTCGCAGCATCTTTCAAGGCTGTGCTACCTACAGACTATCGCCGTGTCGCCAGCGCCGACTTTTAACGGCTGTGAGAACTCAATTCGACTGTCCGTTGCGGCGCAGAGTTGGGGCTCGGCGGTTTATTAGCGATACGTTTAAATGCCAAATGCCTTCCGGTACTTTGGAGCGTCGCGACTTTCGTTGAGGTCGAGTACGTTGAGATGCTGAGACACCCCATTGAAGTGGCCGTCGAGCGTAACAAGGCATGCGCCCTCCAAGTACGCGATGCAGGCAAAGATCAAGTCAGCACCGCGAAGCTTTGAGAAGCCATCCATCGTTACAAGGGCAGTGCACCGGCGGATCAGTTCTTGGTCGATGGGGTAGATAACAGAGCAGTCATCAACGATGTAGAACTCGCGAAGAACCTTCTTTTCTTCACGGTGCATTCTTGAAACCGATGCATCCACCTCGAACGCGGCAATGGACGGAAAAATGTTCCGGTAAAGGCCAGGAATCCAACCATCCGCGAGGTCTTTCATGAGACTGTGGCCCGGAGAGTAACCCTGCGCGTTAGGCTCCTTGATGTTGAGGATGGCAGAGGTATCCCAAACGAACTTCTTCAACTGCGGATGCGCGCTCATCAAGAGCCCTTGTAGTGGAAGTGAGAGGCCTGGATGGGAAAAGGGGCTAGCGGCGGGCTTTCCCTGCGCTTTGGTTTATGCAATGTAATTTGAACCTCTTTAAAAGTGTGAATCAGTGACGGATAGGGCAGCAGTGTCGCTGTTTGGTTTTGACTGGCCGTGCTTGCTCAGCCCCATGCAGGCATGATCTGCTTAGCGGGTCTTGCGAGCTATCGTGATTTCCTCGCACGCCCTTGCAGCGATTATTGCCGCACCCTCATTCCCTGGGTGCTTTTTCTCGCCGTACTCATAACACTCTTGATAAATATCAGCGAGCACTTCGCCGGATAACTTCGTCGGAGCGAAAAGGGTGCTGACCCCAGCGATCGCACCAAGAACGAACAGAATGAGAATTACCTTGACACCACTATCCATCGGTACTTTTTCACCCTCCTCGTAATGCGGGATGCCGTTGATCATTTTTGGCATGATCAAAACCCTCCCTTGCTGTTGTTGCCGGCGATCGCGGAATAGCAATTGACACCCAACTTGATCTTCGGCCGGCCCTGCACGCTGGAATTGCTCTCGGTGCTTGCCGGCATGAAGCTCACGCCGCCGCTGGCGGTATCGGTGGTGATTAGCATGGTATTGCTCCTAAGTTATGGAAAGGTGCTACGTTGAAATGAGCTTCCCTCGGTTTTTCGTCTTCCAACCCGACGGCATTATGCCGCCAATTCGTCTTCATGCTGACTTTTGATCCAGTTCGCCAGATAGTCCTGTGGCGAGGCATAGCCCAGCGTGGAATGCCTGCGCCTGCGGTTGTAGAACGGCTCGATGTAGTCGAAGGCGTCGGCAATCGCCTCGGCTCTCGTTTCATAGCGGGCACCATGCACCCGCTCGTTCTTGAAGCTGTTGAAGAAGCTCTCGGTCGGCGCGTTATCCCAGCAGTTTCCCTTGCGGCTCATCGAGCAGATCATGTCGTATTCGTTCAGCCGGGCCTGGAAGGCGTGGCTGGCATACTGGCTGCCCCGGTCGGAGTGATGCACCAATCCCGGTGCCGGCTTTCTGCGGAACCAGGCCATGGTCAGCGCATCGATCACGATGTCCGTCGTCATCCTGGGCTTGAGCGACCAGCCGACGACCTCCCGATTGAACAGGTCGAGTACCACGGCCAGGTAGAGCCAGCCTTCCGTCGTCCAGATGTACGTCAGATCGGCTGTCCACACCTGGTTCGGTGCGCTCGGCGTGAAGTTCCGATTGAGCCGGTTCGGCGCCACCGGCAGGCTGTGCCGCGAGTCCGTCGTCGCCTTGTAGCGCCGTTTGTGCCGGGCCCGGATGCCGTTCTCGCGCATCAGCCGTTCAATGCGTGCCTTGCTCGCCGGAAAGCCGCGCCCACGGATTTCGCGAACCATGCGCGGGCTGCCGTAGGCGCCCTTGAGTTCGGCATGGATGGCGCGAATCAGCGTGAGCATCTGAGGATCGCTCAAGCGTTTCCGGTTCGCCGTGCCACCGCGTTTCCAGGCATGAAATCCACTGGGGCTCACGCCCAGCGTCGCGCACAGCGCCGGCATCGGGTAGGCGTGCCGTTGTCCGTCGATCCAGGCGTACTCAGTGAGGCTGACTTGCCCATTCGTTCGTGCGCTTTCTGAATTGGACGTTGATCAGCCATTGGGTAATGGAATGATTTGTCAGCTTGAGATACTACGCGTATCGGGTAGCGACCTGCAATTTTCAGACTTGAGAACCCCGAATTCAACGACCGCTTTCGGGTCACAGCCCTGCATCAGCGGCAGCATTGGAGAAAAGTCGTGAATAACTCTTGATGGCCGGGTCCTGAAATCCCCATGATCAACTTGATCGCCGAGAACCGGCCATTCGGTTCCGCCTGCCGTCAGAAATTCAGATGTAACAGCCACGGTCAGCTGATGGCCGGATGCTGCCGGCTGCGGCAGGTGATCATTGTCGTCAGTCAGCATAATCACCTCGCGGGACTGCCCGCCCAACACCATCAGAATCCACAAGTTTCAACTCATTTCGAGCATCCATGACGTCGTTCAGATCGTCAGGGATAAAATGACCACATGTTGATGGAAGTTGCCCGTCTTGGCATCACAGGTGCGAGGAGAACAAAGATTCAGGCGAGAAAACTGCTGATGTCCACGATGCTGGTCGCGAGCGTCTCCGTCCACGCAGCGACACTCAGCGGCACCGTGGTGGGCGTTTCCGACGGGGACACGATCACCGTGCTGGATGCCAACCGCGAACAACACAAGATCCGGGTTGCCGGTATCGATGCGCCCGAGAAGGCGCAGCCATTTGGGCAGCGCTCGAAGAGGTCCCTGTCGACGCTCGTGTTCGGCAAGGATGTCGACGTCCAGTGGAGCAAGCGGGACCGCTACCGAAGGATCGTCGGCAAGGTGCTGGTTACCGATCCGACCTGCCAGAGGCAGTGTCCGAAGACGCTAGATGCCGGCCTCGCGCAAGTGACCGCCGGGCTTGCGTGGTGGTACCGAAAGTACGCCAAGGAACAATCCGCCGAGGATGCGCAGCGCTACGAGCTCGCTGAGCAGGAGGCACGTTCCCATCGTGCCGGCCTGTGGTCGGACGGACAGCCTATGCCGCCGTGGGATTGGCGAAAGGCGGCGCGATGAGTCACAAGCTGCAATGGCCGGAAACCGTCGATCAAGCGGTCGGCGTGTTGCTGGGCCTGCTGCCAGATGGTGAAAAGGCCAAGATCGCCGCCATGTCGCAGGACGACTTGGTCGCATTGCACTTGGGCATAGGCATGTGGATTCGGAACAACTTGGGGCTGTGGTCGGAGAACAATGCCCTGCTGCAATCG
>Ga0209573_1002418_pt1 | contig 23922 bp, 21 predicted proteins | sample TNRBio252014_DNA_FD_185870 | JGI IMG/M metagenome (GOLD analysis project Ga0209573, IMG submission 185870) | Wastewater treatment Type I Accumulibacter community from EBPR Bioreactor in Madison, WI, USA - TNR Reactor_6/25/2014_ DNA (SPAdes)... | ecosystem: Engineered > Bioreactor > EBPR >...
CCAATCCCCTCACAACGGGATCGCCGGCATTCCGTCCCTCCTTGCCACATGCCGGTCCCCCATGAATCACGCCGCAACCGCCCCGACAACCCCCATCCGCGAGTCAGCTTCAACGCCGGTTGGTATTACCCGGCGCCTTGCGGGTCAGCTGCCGTTTCTGGATGACGGCTGCCGCAATGACCCCCGCTGTGACCAGTCCGATGAGGACCGTGGAAATGGCATTGATTTCGGGTGTAACGCCGAGCCGAACCTGGCTGTAAATGCGCATCGGCAGCGTCGTCGCACCCGGGCCGGTGGTGAAGCTCGCGATTACCAGATCGTCGAGCGAAAGCGTGAATGCCAGCAACCAACCAGAGAGCAGCGCCGGCGCGATCACCGGAAGCGTGATGAGAAAGAACGTCTTGAGCGGCGGCGCTCCAAGGTCCATCGCTGCCTCTTCCAGCATCAGATCGAACGTGAGCAGCCGCGACTGGACGACGACTGCGACGTAGGCAGTGGCGAAGGTGGTGTGCGCGATCACCACCGTCCAGAAACCTCGCTCCCAGTCGAGGCTCACGAACAACAGCAGCAACGACAGACCGGTTATAACTTCCGGCATCACCAGAGGAGCGAAGATCATCCCTGAGTAAAGTGTCCGCCCGCGGAACCCGCCAAACCGCACGAGGCTGATCGCAGCCAAGGTGCCCATTAGGAGCGCAAGAGTTGCCGAGACAAAGGCAATTCGCAGCGTCGCCCAGGCGGCATCCAGCAGCAGATCGTTGCGTAGAAGCTCGCCGTACCACTTCAGCGAGAAGCCGCCCCAGACGGTAACCAAGCGTGACTCATTGAACGAGAACAAGATCAGTAGCAGGATGGGCAGGTAAAGAAAGGCGAAACCGAACGTCAGCGCCAGTACGGTAACGGGGGTAAAGCCCTGTTTCATCGGCGCCGCTCCCCTCCCCCGTTCATGCCTTTTCTACCTCCGCCTCCTGCCGCTGCTGCGCCCGCTGGAACCAAGCGATCGGCAGAACCAGCACCAGCAGCAGGACGATGGCGACGGCACTCGCCAGCGGCCAGTCCCGGTTGTTGAAGAACTCGACCCACAGGGTGCGGCCGATCATCAGAGTTTCCGAGCCCCCCAGCAGGTCGGGAATGACGAATTCTCCAACCGCCGGAATGAACACCAGCAGGCAGCCGGCGATGATGCCCGGAAGCGCAATTCGCACCGTGATCAGCCAGAAAGCCTTGATTGGCGTACAGCCGAGGTCCACCGCCGCTTCCACCAAACTCGCGTCCATCTTCTCGAAGCTGGCATAGATCGGCAGCACCACGAAAGGCAGGTACGAGTAGACGATTCCGATGTACACCGCAATGCTCGTGTTCAGTACTACCAGTGGCTCGGAGACTACACCGATGGAGAGCAGCAGGGCATTCAGCAGACCTTCGTTTTTCAAAATACCGATCCACGCATAGACTCGGATCAGAAACGATGTCCAGAACGGCAGGATTACAAGCATCAGCAGCAACAGCCGGGATCGCTCCGGCGCGCGAGCGATTCCGTAGGCCATGGGCATCCCCACCGCAAGCGCCAGTAGCGTCGAAACGAATGCGATCCGCAGCGAATTGAAGTATGCTGTCAAATAGGTTTTGTCTTCCAATAGAGACAAATAGTTCGACAGATTAAGCTGAATTCGAAGGTAAGCGGCGCCAGGCTCGTGGATCCACTCCAGCAACGGTGCATAAGGTGGCTGCGCCAGCATTGGCTCCGAGAAGCTCAACTTGAGGACGATCAGGAAGGGGACGAGGAAGAACAGCACCAGCCAGAGGAAAGGCAACGCGATCAGCAGACGGCGGCCGTGCCGCTCCAGCCAAGTTCCCAGCTTCGCAAGCATTCCCCAGGCCGAGAACGGCGGCAATGTCCGGTCAAGAACTTCCAAAGCAGTCGGCTGAGCGCCCGGCGAGGAATAGGGCAATTGCTGTCGCCTGTGGCCTTCGGTCACAAGACCCTCACGAGATCAGGATGACGCTGGCGGCCGGCGGCCAGCACAGCCACACTTGGTCCTCCCAGGTGATCGGCCTCTCCACCAGACGCGACCGGTTGGCGGCCGTGACCTTCACCTTGGCGCCGCTCTCCAGTCGCACGTGGTAGACTGAAAGGCTGCCTAGATAGCCGATGTCGTAGACGGAGCCATTGATGCAATTGATTCCGGTGTCAGCCGGTGGCGTCTTGGATATCTCGATCTTTTCGGGACGAATGGCTGCGTACACCTCTTGACCCGATACCGCATCAATGCCGCGGTCGGCAAAGATGTCGCAGCCGCCTTCTTCCGAGCGGACCACCACGTGGTCCTTGCCCGCGTCGAGCACCCGACCTTCGAAGATGTTCACCTCACCGAGAAACTGGGAAACATACAGTGAGTTCGGATACTCGTATATCTCGCCCGGCGTGCCGACCTGAACAGTTCGGCCCCGATCCATGATGGCGATGCGCGTGGACACCGTCATCGCTTCGTCCTGATCGTGGGTCACGATCACGAACGTCAGGCCCAGGCTTTCTTGAATGTTGACCAGTTCAAACTGCGTTTGCTCGCGCAGCTTGCGGTCGAGCGCGCCCAACGGCTCGTCGAGGAGCAGCACCTTCGGCTTCTTGATCACGGCGCGCGCCAGTGCTACGCGCTGCTTCTGCCCCCCCGAGAGCTGGTGAGGTTTGCGACCCGCCAAGTCCGACAACTGCACGAGCGCCAACATCGCCTCGACCCTGCTCGCGATTTCCGCTCGAGGCACGTTTTCCTGTTTCAGGCCAAATGCGATGTTCTGCTCCACTGTCATGTGCGGGAACAACGCGTAAGACTGAAACATCATATTGACGGGGCGCCGGTACGGTGGAACGGTCGACATATCCACACCGTCGATCTCGATCGTCCCCGCCGTCGGTTCTTCAAACCCAGCCAGCATGCGCAACAAAGTTGTCTTACCGCAGCCGGATGGTCCGAGCAGTGAGAAGAACTCTCCTTTGTAGATATCCAGCCAAACATCGTCGACCGCGGTAAACGCTCCGAATTTCTTGACCACGTCCCGGATCTTGATGAAAGGGACGGCTTTCGGGTCCTTCCACGGCTCCGCCGGAAAGCGGACGTCGGGCGCTTTCGCCTCGCTCATGGGCAGCATTCCTCGGCGAGAGACGGGTTATTTCCCCGTCTTCACGTTCTGCCAGACGCGGGTAATCACTTTCTGCACCTTCTGGTCCGAGGGCGTCACGATGAACAGCTTGTCCATCATCCCCGGCGGCGGATAGATCGTCGGATCCTCAAGGATCGCCTTTTCGACGAACGGCTTCGACGCCAAATTCGGATTGGCGTAGGTGACGAAGTTTGTCGACTTGGCGATCACCTTCGGTTCCATGAGGTAGTTGACGAAGGTGAGCGTGTCGTTCGGATTCGGCGCGTCCTTCGGCATCGCCATCATGTCGAACCACATCTGTGCTCCTTCCTTCGGGATGCGGTACTCGATCTTCAGGCTCTTGCCTGCCTCGCGCGCTCGCTCCGCCGCAATCTTCGCGTCTCCGGACCACATTACAGCCAGACAAATGTCGCCGTTAGCCAGTGCGTTGATGTTCTCCGACGAATGGAACTTCCGGATGAAGGGTCGGATCGCCATCAACGGAGCTTCGGCCTTGGCAATCACCGACGGATCTTTTGAATCAGGGTCTTCGCCTAAGAACTTGAGTGCCGCTGGAATCATTTCGTCACCGGCATCCAGCATATACACTCCACAATCGGCGAACTTTTTGATAATTTCCGGATTGAAAATCAATTCCCAGCTACCAACGGGCGCATCAGGCATTCGCTTTTTTATTTCATCGACATTAAAGGCAATACCCGTAGTACCCCACAAATAAGGAATTCCAAATTGGTTACCTGGGTCGTACTTCTCTAGTCGCACCATCAGCTGCGGATCTAGGTTCTTCCAGTTGCTCAGGTTGGTCCTGTCCATCGGCCGAAAAATGCCGGCCTTGATCTGACGCGAAAGAAAGTTACCGCTCGGAAAGACAAGATCATAGCCTGTTTTGCCAGCGAGCAGCTTTGTCTCTAATATATCATTTGAATCATAAACGTCATAGACGACTTTGATACCAGTTGACTTGGTGAAATCATCGAGAACGCTCTCGTCTATGTAGTCGGACCAGTTATAGACTTTGATCGTTCGCTGCTGCGCGATAGCGTGGACGTTCGGCATCACACTCAAGCAGGCGCCGAGCAGCAGCGCCGAGAACAACCGATGCATCGCGTTACCTCCCCGTCGGCCGGTATCGTCCATCGTCGTGGTCGTCGGCACCAGTGCCGGCTGGACTGCCGTCGCGGCGGACACTAGCGCGTTCGTAAAGACGCGCCAACACCCTGTCGCCGAGCGCCTGGACGGGTCGTTTCGCGGGCACCGGGGCACATTGCGGTGCCCCGCATGCGAGGCGCGCAGGAGCGCGAGGACGAGATGTCGCGGTGCCTTCGCGGCCACGTTGACGAACAGCGGGTAGGGGCAGTATCGATCGACCTGTGAACTTTGGTCCGTGCTTGCTTAGGCGGCGTCGAGCATCGGCCGCCGGGCGTGCTTCCCCCGAGCATGCTGCGGCGGCGTGGAATCTGGGAGGAACATGACCGTGGGCGGACTGTTGCGGGAATTCCGCGAATTTGCCATGCGCGGCAATGTCGTCGATCTGGCGGTTGGTATCATCATCGGCGCTGCTTTCGGCAGGATCGTGAGTTCGCTGGTCGACGATGTCATCATGCCGCCGATCGGGTTGCTGTTGGGCCAGGTCGATTTCAGCGACCTCTTCCTCAATCTTTCCGGCCAGGAATTCGCCTCCCTGGCTGCGGCGCGCGCGGCCGGAGCTCCTGTGATCGCCTACGGCAGCTTCATCAACACGGTGATCAACTTCGTCATTGTGGCTTTTGCCGTGTTCATCCTCATCAAGCAGCTGAACCGGCTGAAACGGATTGCCGGCGTCGCGGACGAAAAGGCGCCTGCGCCGGCGCCACCTGCCGATGTGGTTCTTCTGGAAGAAATCCGCGACATCCTAAAGGAAAAGCCACTTCGATGAACGACCGGGAACCGGACAGCCGGGACATGTCGGCCGACGACGTGGAGATCCTTGAGAAGCAGACGGTTTACCAGGGCTATTTCCGTCTCGACCGATACCGGCTGCGACACCGGCTGTTCGCGGGGGGCTGGGGCGCACCGATGCAGCGCGAGATATTCGAGCGCGGGCACGCGGTCGCCGCCGTGCTTTACGACCCCGCACAAGACCGGATGGTTCTGATTGAGCAGTTCCGACCTGGAGCCTTCGTCGCGTCTGGGGAACCTCACCTTGCGGGGTCATTCTCCCCGTGGCTTATCGAGATCGTCGCCGGCATCATCGACGACGGAGAGACCCCGGACGCGGTGGTACGCCGCGAGTCGGTGGAGGAAGCCGGTTGCCCCATTCGTCACCTGGAACCAATCGGCACCATTCTGACGACCCCAGGCGGCTCCAGTGAGACAGTGATGCTCTACCTTGGCCTAGTGGACGCCCCATCGGAGAGCGGCGTGTTCGGGCTGGATGAGGAACATGAAGACATCCGCGTCCTCCTGGCCTCTCCGGAGGAGGTGTGGCGGTGGATGGATTCGGGCCGGGTGGTCAACGGGCCGGCTCTGGTCGGCCTTCAGTGGTTCCGCATTCACCAGGACCGCATTCGCTCACGCCGACCTTCTCACGACTGATTTCCCCAAACCCGTAACGGCGTACCGACACCCTGGTCCTCCTAACGGTCCGGCAAGGGTTCACGTTCTTCTCTTGAGAGATTCGGGCGCCCACCAAACCAATACCGCGTAACAGGCTATTTTTTTAATAATAAGACATTTCGCCAATGACTTCGCAAAGAATTCGGAACGTGTTATCCGACGAAACCGTCGTCCGCACACCAACCGGACGAGAGGCCGGTCGAACAAGTTGCCCAGCCGCCCGTCGGCACAACGCAGACGCACTCGGGTCAGAAGATCCTTGGGCGAACCCGCCAAGGCTTGGGGGGACTGATCGCGCTTCTGTCCCCGCAAGCAAGCGCACGTTGGATCGCGTTGACGGCGGCGCTTCTAAGTGTCCGACGCGGAATCGCATCGGTTGACCAAGTGCGCGCCAGACTTCGCGAAGGGAGTTTGATGCTGGCCATCATGATCCAGCTTTTGGTGCTGGCGATGGAGGTCTTGAAGTCCTAGGTGATGGTGGCGGTGGCGGCCACGCTCGCGGTATCCTGTGCGCGTGGGATTGTCTGCGGGCGTGCCGGCAGGTGCCGGTGTTCCCGGCAACACATCAAGCGGTAGCAGGAGCGAGTGGGCGATCCGGATGACGGCAGGCACCGGGCCAATTGCGAGACGGTCGATCCACCCGTGCCCGGCCCGGGATGTACGTGCCGATGCTAACGGGCGCCATCATCCTACCGAAGAGAGAACAGTCAGTTGCGAAGGTCAAGGAGTACGCTTGAGATGAATCCGTCCAAACCGGCTGTCGATCCCTCTGCTGCACCCAGCGGTAGTGTTCGTTTCGCACAGCGTATCAGCGTTGAACAGGTCGAAGAAGGGCGTGAACTGGCACCGAAATTCTGCGCCGACGGCTTGATCCCGGCAATTACCACCGATGCCGACACCGGTGAGGTGCTGATGCTCGGGTACATGACCCCGGAAGCCCTCAAACGGACCATCGAGACCGGTGAAGCCCATTACTGGAGCCGGAGCCGGCAGTGCCTCTGGCACAAGGGGGCTACCAGCGGGTTCGTACAGAAGGTCATTGAGTTGCGCATCGACGACGATCAGGATGCGTTGTGGATGCGGGTACGGATCGAGGGCGGTGCGAGCTGCCACGTGGGCTATCGATCCTGCTTCTATCGTGTCGTGCCCCTGGGCACGGAGGCGGAGGCAGGCACAGACCTTCGTTACGCAGAAGACGCGAAAACTTTCGATCCACAGGCCGTGTACGGCGATGCTCCCAACCCAACCCGGCTCTGACTGCCCATGCATATTTCTGTGGGACATGACGGTTCCGTCGTCCACTCGGGTTGCGAAAACGTCACGTTCCTATAACCTCAATTAGATCAAGGTCTAATCTAGCTTCCCAAGGTTTAGCGACGCTCGTATGGTGCGGGAGTCGGTCGACGATCACTGGAGTTAGGACACAAATTCGTGGCTGCCCAGCAACGCTCGCCCCTACGCGTACTCCTCGCCAAGCCGCGCGGCTTCTGTGCTGGCGTCGAGCGGGCGATCGAGATCGTGGAGCGCGCACTTGCCCTGTATGGCCCGCCCGTCTACGTGCGGCACGAGATCGTGCACAACAAGCATGTGGTCGAGTCGCTTCGCGCCCAGGGTGCGGTGTTCGTCGAAGAGCTCAACGAGATCCCAGAAGGGGCCGTCACCATTTTCAGCGCCCACGGGGTCTCCACCGCAGTGGAGGAGGAAGCCGATCGCCGCAACCTGCCGGTAATCGATGCCACCTGTCCGCTCGTCACCAAGGTGCACAAGGAAGGGCGCAATCACTCTCGTAAGGGACGGGCGGTAATCCTCATCGGGCATGCCGGTCATCCGGAGGTGGAAGGAACGCAGGGCCGCATTCCCGGTGGTGTGTATCTGGTCTCAAGCACCGCCGACGTTGCGACGCTGCAGGTGCCCGATCCGGACAACGTCGCCTATGTGACCCAGACAACCCTCAGCGTGGACGACACCCGTGACATCATCGAGGCGCTGAAGCAGCGTTTCCCGAAGATTTCAGGCCCGGATGTCAACGACATCTGCTACGCGACCCAAAATCGGCAGCAGGCAGTGCGCGACTTGGTGGCGCAAGTGGACATGTTGTTGGTCGTGGGTGCAAAGAACAGCTCGAATTCCAACCGACTGAGGGAGATCGGCGCTGATTCGGGTGTGCCGAGCTATCTCATCGACGATGCCCTGTCGCTCGACCCGGCTTGGCTGAGGGGCGTTCGAACCGTCGGCGTCACCGCCGGTGCATCTGCACCCGAGAAGCTGGTGCAGGACCTCATCGACCGTCTGGGCGATTTCGGAACGGTTGACGTTGAGGAATTGGCCGGCGTCGAAGAACACATGCAGTTCAAGCTGCCGAAAGAGCTAGCCGGTATCGTCCCCGGCACGGCATAGCAACCAAAGGGGGTTCTCAGTGCCCGTCCCTGCCCTGCAGCAGATGCGTGTCGGTGCCTACATTCTGAAGCAGAAGCTTCGCGGCAATCGGCGTTATCCGCTCGTTCTGATGCTGGAACCGCTGTTCCGCTGCAACTTGGCCTGCCCGGGATGCGGCAAGATCGATTACGAAGATTCGATCCTTAACAAGCGACTCAGCCTGCAGGAGTGCCTCGGCGCAGTCGAAGAGTGCGGCGCACCAGTGGTGTCCATCCCTGGCGGCGAGCCGTTGCTCCACAAGGAAATCGGCGAAATTGTGGCGGGCATCGTTGCACGCAAGAAATTCGTCTACCTGTGCACCAACGGGTTGCTCCTGGAAAAGAAACTGCACCTGTTCAAGCCAAGCACATACCTGACGTTTTCGGTGCACCTCGATGGCCTGGAGGAACACCACGACAAAGCAGTCAATCAGCCAGGTGCTTTCGTCAAGACGGTGGCGGCGATCAAGAAGGCACGGCAGGCAGGATTTCGCGTCAACGTAAATTGCACCCTGTTTAACACAATGAAGCCCGAGGATGCGGCGCGCTTCTTCGATTACTGCATGCAGGAACTTGATATCGAGGGGATCACTGCGGCACCAGGCTATGCTTACGAACGCGCCCCGGAGCAGCGACACTTTCTCAATCGCACAAGAACCAAGCAGCTATTCCGCGACATCCTTAAGCGTCGCGGCACGTCCAAGTGGCGGTTCAGTCAGTCCACCCTGTACATGGACTTTCTGGCTGGCAATCAGGAGTACCGCTGCACGCCATGGGGAACCCCGACCCGCAACATTTTCGGGTGGCAGCGGCCGTGCTACCTTCTTGGCGAAGGGTACGTGAAGAGCTTCCGCGAACTCATGGACACTACCGATTGGGAACTGTACGGCACCGGCAACTATGAAAAATGCGCCGACTGTATGGTCCACTGTGGTTATGAAGGTACGGCGGTAGAGGACACACTACGCCGACCGTGGAAGGCCTTGAAGGTCAAGCTTTTTGGCCACCGTACCGACGGAGCGATGGCGCAGGAGATTTCGCTGGAGGACCAGCGCCCGGCACAATTCATCTTCGACAGTTTGGTGCAGAAGCTGGCATTGGAGATCGACGATCCGAAGGCGAAGCGCTCAATCGAGCGCAAACAACCCTCCCACGCGCAGAGCGACGCCGCGTAACGCCGAAAGCGCTGCCCTCTGATTGCCGGCGAGCCGAAGCACCCGGGCAGTATCGCTCGGGTGCATTAGGAGCCTGGACAGAACGATTAACGTCCTTGGCCGGCCGGCGTCGTCGATAACGTCGTCCAGCCACTCCGGCAGCGACATCTCGGCGGTGTCGCAGATCGCACGCACCGCCAGCATCGGCACGCCCGCGGCGGAAGCAATGCGGGCGACTGCATGACTTTCCATGTCGACCCCGAGCGCATCAAACTCGCGGCCCCGACGCTGCTTCTCAGCTGCCGATACAAGCGGCCGATCGCTGCCCAGCAGCCGGCCAGGGAAAACCGGCGCGCCGATCCCCTGCAGCATGGCCAGCAGCCTGGATTGCCAGTCCCCGTCGGTAACCGTCAGCCTGCCGTCCAACTCGATGATTTCCGTCGCTACGAGCACAGCACCGGAGGCGAGCCGCGGATCGAGGCCTCCAGCGCACCCGAAGCTCAGCAGTGCGCGGCAGCCGGCGTCCAGGAGCGCCGAGGCAGCCGACGCAGCGGCCACTGGTCCTACCCCGGCACAGCACACCGATGGCCCGTCACGGCCGACCGCTCCTGGCAGGCAGGACGCTTCGACAGCAAGACCGGTGACGACGCCGAGTCCCGACCTCGCCCTGCTCACCAGAGTCCCCTCAGATGCCGTGATCCGGCGTTTTGTGGTTGCCGCGGGAGAGGTTGCGATAGCGGGACAGGGCCCACAGAGGGAAGTAAGCACTGTAGCCGTGGTACTTGAGGTAGAACACCCGCGGGAAGCCGACCGCATTGTAGTGCTCTTCCTGCCACTGTCCGCCGTCGCGGGGGGAGGCCAGAAGGTAGTCGATCCCCCGGCGGACCTCCGGCGAGTCCACCTCCCCCGCTGCCATCAGTCCAAGCAGCGCCCAGGCAGTCTGTGAAGGGGTACTGACCTTAACCTCTTGCTTGCGCTCCGGCCAATAGCTGGCGCAATCCTCACCCCAGCCGCCGTCCTCGCGCTGCCTGGACTTGAGAAACGCCACGGCCTTTCGGATATGCGGCGCCTGCGCATCCTCGCCTACGGCGTTCAGCGCGCAAAGCACCGACCAAGTGCCGTAGATGTAGTTGGTTCCCCAGCGGCCGAACCAGGAACCATCGCCTTCCTGCTCGCGAATCAGGTAATCGAGGGCGCGCGCCACCGCCGGATGCGTGCGGGCGTAACCCAATTGGGCCAACATACCGAGGCAGCGTGCGCTGACATCCGCGGTGGGCGGGTCCAGCAGCGCGCCATGGTCCGCGAACGGAATGCTGTTCAGCGCGTAGTGCTCGTTGTCCGCATCGAACGCACCCCAGCCACCATTGCGACTCTGCATCCCCAGAACCCATTCGCAGGCACGGTCCACTGCCGGTTCGTAGTCGGTCTCGCTCGCCCGATGCAGCGCCATGACGATGACCGCCGTATCGTCCACATCCGGATAGTGGTCGTTCCGGTACTGAAAGGCCCAGCCACCAGGTCGAACACCCGGGCGGTTCGAAGCCCAGTCGCCATGCAGGTCGAGCACCTGGCGTTCCACGAGCCAGCGGCAGCCGCCCGCCACCGATCCATCATCGCCGGAAACGCCTGCCTCCAGAAGCGCGTGCAGGGCGAGCCCGGTGTCCCAAACCGGCGACAGGCAGGGCTGCAAATAGGCTTCCGTCTCGCGAAACACCATCAGCTTTGCAATGGCGTTGTGGATCGTCACGTTGTCCGGATGCGTGCGTGGGTATCCCAGGGCATCGAACATCATCCGCGCGTAGACCATCGCCGGAAAGATGCCGCCGAGACCGTCGTCGCCGTTCAGTCGTTCCTGGACGAATTTCACGGCGCGACGGATAGCCGCCTTCTCAAGCGCTCGCGGGAACAGCGGCTCGGCCATCCGCCCGATCCGGTCGATGGCGAGAAACACGTCGCCGATCGCTTGGCCGGTGGGATTGTGCTGGTACTGGGTCTCCTGCTCGGGAGGTACAATGAACAACTCGCGGATGCCGACACCGCGTGGGTTGCGCGCCTGCGGCTTCAGGGCTGCGACGACGAACAGCGGCACCATCACCGTCCGCGACCAGTACGACACTTTCTCGATGTGGAACGGCGCCCACTTCGGCATCAGCATCGCTTCCGGGCGGATCCAGGGAACGCCTCGCCACGGCACTTGGCCGAACAGCGCGAGCTGGATGCGCACGAAGACGCTCGCACGCGCCGCACCGCCCGCGGCAAGCACCGCTTCCCGGGCACGACGCATGTGCGGCGCCGCCGGATCGTCACCGGTCAGCTTCAGCGCGTAGTAGGCCTTGACGGTCGCGCTCAGGTCGAACTCGCCGTCGTGATACAGCGACCAGCCACCGTGGTGACCCTGCTTACGACGAAGATAAGCGGCGATTTGCTGTTCGATCGCGTCGTCGATCTCGCCCAGATAATGATTGAGAAGAACGTACTCGGACGGAATGGTTGCGTCGGCCTCCAGTTCGAATACCCAGTGACCGTCGCTCGCCTGCCGGGCGCGCAGCCAGCCGGCTGCCTCGTCGATGGTCGCGTCGAGCGCATCGACGGGCAATTCCGCCGCCGTCCGGTCGGTTGCCATGATCGTGTCCCGCATCCGCATCGGGTTGTCCCCCTTCCGCAGGTGTTCTCGGTTTCGTGCGGCGCTTCCGTCCACTGTCACTCCCATGTCACAGTCTTGTTGCTTGTTGCTTCGGATCGACCCCTGCTGTCAAGCACTTGATGATGATTCGCAAATGTACCCAGCAGCGGTGTGGCCGGAACGCACACTGCCTTCCAGGGTCGCGGGCAGCCGAGTATCTGTCCAGTCGCCGGCGAGGAACAAGTTCTCGAACCGGGTACGGCAAGACGGCCGGCGTACCGCCTCGGCGGGGGTCTGTGCGAAAGTTGCCCGCTTTTCCTTGACGATTCGCACCGCCACCGGGGTTTCGTCAGGCAGTGCCAGAGCCGCGCGCACTTCCGGCCACAAACAGGCGGCAACCGTGTCCGCTTTTTCCTCGGCGAGACCGTCGGCAGCGCTGACGGTGACAGAGGCGACGTCGTCGCGCCAGAAGATCCAGTGCGCCTGCGCGCCGATCAACCCGAGGAAATGCGGAGCGGCGACAGCTTCGCGAACAAGGAAGTGCGCGTTGACGATCGCCCGACTTGAAGTGGGTACCGTAAGTCCCGGCACGAGCCCGGCGGCCGCGGCGGGCGGCACGGCCAGCACGATCGCCTCTCCCGATCCCACGTCCTCGTCCTCTCCGCCCGAGAATCTCAGCCGGCGGATGCGCCTGTCCTCTGTCTCGATTGCGCGCAGCCGGGCGTGCAGGCGGATCTCCGCGCCATGCCGTCTCAGGAACTCCAGCGCCGGCTCAACGAAACAGTGTCCGAGACCCCGCGCTGCCAACCGCGGCCGGCAGGCTGCCTCGCCGCGTCCGAACGTCTCCCGCAGCACGGGCCAGAGCAGCCCTGCTGCCCCCTCCTCCGCCGCCGTGTTCAGCGCCGAGACAGCGAGCGGCTCCCAGAATCGGCGGAACAGGGCACCGCTGCGGCCCACGCAGTCGGCGACGGTGGCGGACGCCGGAGCCCGCGCCAGCCGCCAGGCGGACAGATACTCTCCGGGCCGCGTACCCGGCACGCGGCGCCTATCGGAGAATATCCACCACGGAACGCGGCCGGCGCCGGGCCGTACGGTCCATCGTTCGCCCGTTGCCAGATCGATGAAAGGAAATGCCGCCCTGGAAGGACCCGTCAATCGGTCGCCCGCACCGATACGCGCCAAGTAGGCCGCGATCGAGCGGTTGCCGCTCAATACCAAGTGATTGCCGTTGTCGATCGTCCGGCACAGCGTTTCGTCAAAGAACGACCGGCAGCGTCCACCCGCATGCCCGGCTTGGTCGTAGAGACTGACCTGCCGCCCTGCAGCGGCCAGTTCGACCGCCGCCGCCAGCCCGGAGAGACCGGCGCCGATCACGCGAACCCGAGGCGCCACTCCTACATCACCCCGTATCGCAACGCCACCCACAGCTTCTCCGAGGCCGGCACCCGTACCGGCTCAGCCCATCGCTCCCAGCCACGCGCAACGAGGCGGCGGAAGGTCCGACGGTACACCTCCATCATGATCACCGCCGGGCGCACCTGTCGGCGCTCACAGGCCGCTGCGAGTGCGCGGGCCTCGTCGAAGCAATGACCCGCCTGCGACGCCAGTTGCTCGCAGACATGCGCCACCGAGGCGTGACGAAGCATCGCCTCCGCATGACCCTCGAAATCGCATGCCCCGGTACGGTCCTCGCTCAGCAACTCCGCCGGCAGGTAGAGGCGGTCTCGTTCGGCGTCCTCCTGGATGTCCCGCAGGATATTGGTGAGCTGGAGCGCTTGGCCCTGAGCGGCCGCCAGCCGATCGCCCAACGGCTGCGGGACGCCAAAGATGCGTACCGAGAGCCGGCCGACGGCGCATGCGACCCGATCGCAGTAAAGGGAGAGTTCGGCCATGTCGCGGATACGGACACGAGGACCAGCATCCGTTTCCATTCCGTCGATGACGGCAAGAAAATCCTCCATGCGGAGGCTGAAGCGCGCCACCGGCTGCAAGAGCGCCGCCGTGATCGGCAAATCGGCCACCCCTTGGTAAAGCCTCTCGACCGCGTTCCGCCACGCCGCGAGTGCCTGTTGCTTGCTGATCTGCTCCCCCGGTTCGTCAGCGATATCATCAACTTCACGACAGAAGGCATATACGGCGAACATGGCGTTGCGTTTTTCGGGCGGTAGCAGCCGCATGGCCCAGTAGAAGGAGGTCCCCGACCGGCGGACGACCGTTTCCACATAGTCCAGATCGGACATCGCTACCGATGCCATGGTGGCGCTCGAGATCATGGCCGACGGACTAACCGTCGTCCCGTCCGGCGCATGACGGGAGGCTCACTTGATCGCATTGGCGCCATCGAAGCTTCGTCCCTTCCACATCCCACCCCGCCCCAGCCAAGTCCTCCGCGCCGAATCGACCGTCATCAGCACATAGAACACAGCCGTAACCGGAAGGGCCAGCGCCCAGCCGGTGGACAACCGGTAGAGGCCGAGCGTCGGCCGAAAGGCGCAAACCATTAATCCCCAGGCCGTTGCTCCCAGTGCCGCAGCCCAGGGGTTTGTCCCTAGGATTCCCGCGACAAGCGCCACGGGCGGCGTGACGTACATGACAATCATGCCTACGACGGTCATCAGCAGCCGCCGCACCGAGTGGCGAAGCTGGGTGAAGGCGGTGCGCGCGACCATGCTCCAGACGTCGCGCAGGCACGCGTAGGCACGAAGGCTGCGTGTCTGTTCACTCAGACCGAGCCAGATCGGTGCATGGGCCTTGATCCGGGTGGCGAGGGCGCAATCGTCGATCAACTGATCACGGATCGCCCCGATTCCGCCGGAGGCCGTCAGCGTCTGTGCACGGATCAACATGCATCCGCCGGCCGCCGCCGCCTCCGGCCGCTGCGGGTCGTTGACCCACGGAAACGGAAACAGCTTCTGGAAGAAGAAAACGAAGGCCGGGACCAGCAGACGCTCCCAGAAAGTCTGGCAGCGGAGTTGAACCATCAGCGACACCAAGTCGCGCCGCTCGATTTCCGCCTTCGCGACCAGACGGCGCAGCTTGCTCGGATGATGTTCGATGTCAGCATCGGTGAGCAGCAGAAAACCGCTGTCCGGCCAGCGCTTGTCAGCGGCACGAATACCCTGGTCGACCGCCCAGAGCTTGCCGGTCCAGCCGGTAGGCAACGGCCTACCGGAAAACACCAGGAGACGGTCCGGGGAACCGGCCCGTTCTGCCAGGGTGCCGGTACCATCGGTGGAGCCATCGTCCACGACCACCACCCGCAAGTCTCCCGGGTAGTCCTGACCGAGCAGCGAGCGTACGGCGGTGGCGATGTGCTCCGCCTCGTTGCGCGCCGGGATCACCGCGGTGACGTTCGGCCACTGCTCTGGCGCGCTGTGGGTCTCCGGAAGCCGTTGGTCAGCACGCCAGAAACTCCCATGTCCCCAGCACACGTAAGTCCAGGCGCCGAGTGAGAGCAGCGCGAAGAAAATCAGCGCTTCCGGCATGACGCTCAAATCCAGACTGAGGCGACGCCGCGCAGACAGCACAGCGCGTAATCGACCTTGCTGAGCTGCACCCGACGCGCCAGGGGATCGTGCGCGCGCAGCCTTGCCACAAGCGTCCGCGCAATATCGAGAATCGCTGCCGATTCCATGGCCAGTCGACGGCTGTGCAGTCCGCCCGGCAACGCCCGGGCCTCGACCAGCAGTCGGTCGACACCGTCCAGGCACCGATCGACGACCCGGCGGAGCGAAGGCGTGATCGCCGTTCGGTCCAGATCCTCGACCCGGGCACCTTCTTCATGGAACCAGCCCATCGGCAGGTACACTCGATCCAGCTTCCGGAAGTCGTCCTGACAGTCCTGCAGATGGTTGATGACCTGGAGGCCGTTGCAAAGAGCGTCAGCCGGACCGTATCCGAGTCGGCAGCCGCCGTGCAGATCGAGCAGGAAGCGACCCACCGGGGCAGCAGACCGGTCGCAATAATGGATCAGTTCCGGCCAGTCGGCGTAGCGGTGCTGCACGGCGTCCTGCTTGAAGGCGGAGATCAGGTCCAGGCAATGCCGGGAGGTGATGCCGGCGGCATTCAGGCTTCGCCGCATGGCGTGCGCCTTGGCATAGGCCGGGTTGTCGATCTCGCCGCCGAGCAGTGCCCGCTCGAAACCGGAAAGCCGAACCACCTTTTCCTCGGCAACCAGTTCGGCGCTGTCGGCGATGTCGTCGATGGCCCGAGCGTAAGCGTAGAAGACGGCGACGTAGGGACGCAGCTCTGCAGGCAGAAGCCATGAGCCCACGGGAAAGTTCTCGTAGGCCACATCCTTGCCGGACGGCATCTCAACGACGCTCGTCTGTGCTGAAGGCATCAGGATTCCTCCTGCAACAGGGTCGTCAGGCTTGAGTCTGCCGGCGCGTCAGGTCTGCTGGCGGACCCGTCGGCGCATCTCCTCCAGAAGTGCGGCCACCGTTCCTCCGTTGTTACGAATTACGGAGCTGAACTCCGACCGCTGAGTCTGCCCCATGCTCACCCCTTCAACATAGACGTCGACGATCTTGAAGCCGCTCCCGGTTCTGCGCACCCGCCAGCCCACCTCGATTGGCTGGCCGGCAGGACGGCTGATCTCGGAGTAGACGATCACGTCGCCACTCTCCGCGTCGGCAGTCGACCGCGTCACCTTCAGCTTTTCTCCCGAGTAACGACTGAAGCGATCGACATAGGTGACGACAATCAGTCCCTCGAACAGTTCGAGATACTCCTGACGTTCTGCGTCTGTCGCCGTACGCCAGAACCGGCCGAGCACGAATTGTGCGATCGTCGGCACTGCGAAGTTGTCGGCGAGCAATCCGCGCGCACGGGCTTCACGCTCGCTTCGCGAAATATCGGGCGGAGTGAGGGCCGCGATCGCCTGATCGGCCAGACCTTCGATAAATGCCTTCGCTTCCGCATCGCCGGCTGCCGCGTGTGCCGCGGCGGGGCCGAGGAGGCCCTCAGGCACCACTGACGCCAAGATCATGGCGATGCCACACGCCAGGACATTCCGACGGCTTGCCGCTCCTGAATCCATCCCACCGCTCGCAGCCGACACGGCACTTTGAGTCGAACGATCACGCAGCTCCCGAACAACCCTCATGCCGGTGGCGATGCTCCCTGCAACCTGCTTCGGGACGTTAGAAAAGGGTCAATGAACACGGAAATCAAGTGCTTCCTCGACTGCGTGCAAACCTCGGCCGACGCTGTCCGTTCCGAGAGTGCTCGGCCAAGCGCTGCGAAGTGTACGCGCAGACCCGAGAGAAACGCATCTTTGTCGTGCAGCAGCACGCGTGCTAGACAGGGACGGTCAGCAGGCGCGCGCACTGCTTGCGCTGTCCGGAGAACCTAGGCATGCGTCTGCGCGTCACCAAAAACACATTAAGAGAAAATCGAATGCGGGACGGCACACCCGCCGACATTGTAATGGGAGGCGAAATCCGTGTTGAAATCACTCTTGCCGGTTTGCCGGCTGATCGATGCGATCAATGAACGCATCGGACGCGGCGTCTACTGGCTGGTGCTGGTGGCGGTGCTGATCAGTTCCGGCAACGCGATCATCCGCTACAGCCTGAACACGAGTTCGAATTTCTGGCTGGAACTGCAATGGTATCTATTCTCGGCAATCTTCCTGCTCTGTGCTGGCTACACCCTTCTGCGTAACGAGCATATCCGCATCGACATCGTCCTGAACGGCCTGTCGAAACGCCAGCAGACCTGGATCGACGTATTCGGCGCCCTGTTGTTCCTGATGCCGATGTGCGCCGTACTCATCTACCTTTCCTGGCCGGTCGTGGTCGAATCGTTCGTCCGGCAGGAAATGTCCACCGACGCCGGGGGGCTCATCCGCTGGCCGGTGAAATTGTTGATTCCTATCGGCTTCTCGCTGCTGATGCTGCAGGGGATTTCGGAGACGATCAAGCGCCTCGCTTTTCTCGCGGGACTGATTCCTGATCCGACGGAGAAACCGGAAGTGGCCGTCACCCACTCCGGGGCGGGAGAACACTGATGCTCGACCTCGTCATCCACAACATGGCGCCGCTGATGTTCGCGGCGCTCGTGGTCTTCCTGCTGCTCGGCTACCCGGTCGCCTTCTCTCTTGCTGCCATCGGCCTGGTTTTCGGGACGCTCGGCATCGAACTCGGACTGCTGACGCCATCGCTCTATCAGGCGTTGCCGGAGCGGATCTTCGGCATCATGCGCAACGACACGTTGCTGGCGATCCCGTTCTTTACCTTCATGGGCCTGATCCTGGAGCGCAGCGGGATGGCTGAGGACCTGCTGGACACGGTAGGCCAGTTATTCGGACCGATGCGGGGCGGTCTCGCCTACGCAGTCATCTTCGTGGGCGCCCTTCTGGCCGCGACCACCGGCGTCGTCGCCGCCTCGGTGATCTCGATGGGGCTGATCTCGCTGCCGATCATGCTGCGTTACGGTTACGACCGGAGGCTGGCCTCGGGCGTCATCGCCGCGTCGGGCACCCTGGCGCAGATCATCCCGCCATCACTCGTGCTGATCATCATGGCCGACCAGTTGGGCCGGTCAGTGGGTGACATGTACGAAGGCGCCCTCCTCCCCGGCGCGGTACTCACCTGCCTGTACGTCGGCTACGTCTTCCTGCTGACGGTGTTGCGTCCCAAGGCCGGGCCGGCGCTCCCGCCGGAGGCGCGGACGTTACGCGGCATGCATCTGCTGCGTCGGGTGATCGTTTCTCTGGTTCCACCGCTGTTCCTGATCTTCCTCGTCCTCGGCACCATCTTTCTCGGCATCGCCACGCCGACCGAAGGCGGTGCCATGGGGGCCACCGGGGCACTCCTGCTGGCGCTCGCCAACCGGCGGCTGAACTGGAGCCTGCTGCGTCAGGCGATGGACAAGACGGCGAAGCTTTCGTGCTTCGTCATCTTCATCCTCATCGGTGCCACGGTATTCAGCCTGGTGTTCCGCGGCGTCAACGGCGACCTGTGGGTCGAGGAACTCCTCACCGACCTGCCCGGCGGCCAGATCGGCTTCCTCATCCTGGTGAACCTTCTGGTCTTCGTGCTGGCGTTCTTCCTCGACTTCTTCGAACTCGCGTTCATCATCGTTCCACTGCTGGCCGGACCGGCGGAGAAGCTGGGAATCGACCTGATCTGGTTCGGCGTGCTGCTGGGTGTCAACATGCAGACGTCGTTCATGCACCCGCCCTTCGGCTTCGCCCTGTTCTACCTGCGAAGCGTGGCACCAAAGGCGCCCTACATCGACCGGGTGACCGGCAGACAGCTGGCCGGGATCAGCACCACCCAGATCTACTGGGGAGCGATTCCCTTCGTCTGCATACAGATCATCATGGTCGGCCTGGTCATTGCATTTCCGGAAATGGTGATGCACGGCAAGCATGGGCCGACCGTCGATCCAAGCAAAATCCAGATCGACCTGCCGACTCCCGATGCGGGCGAGCCGCCCCCGATCGATTTTGGAGCACCGCCGCCCGTCAATTTCGGAACGCCCCCCCCGGCTCCCGCGCCGGCACAGTAACCGGGAGCCTTCCGGCGCCACCAAGGGAAAACCCCGCTCACGCGGGGTTTTCTTTCGAATGGGATCGTCCGCCGCTGCCGCTACGGCGGAACGCGATCCCGAGGGGAACCGATCCCTGCCGGCGGCTCAGCCCTTGCGTGCCTGCTGCGAGAAGACGAAGTTGTCGTATGTGTTCTCGGCGACGCGGAACCAAAGGTTGGTCTCGTCCCGGAACTTCAGCCAGGGCTCGTAGACCTTCTTGAATTTCTCGTTCTTCGCCGCCGTCTCGTCGTAGAGCTCGAACGTCGCCTTGTAGCAGGCATTGAGAATCTCGCGCGAGAACGGCTGCAACGAGACTCCCTGGGCGATCAGGCGGCGCAGCGCCGGCGGGTTCTGTGCGTCGTACTTGGCCATCGTCTGCACGTTGGCTTCGGCGCAGGCGGCCTCCAGGATGGCCTGGTATTCCTTCGGCAGCGACTGCCACTGGTTGATGTTGACGTAGAAGCTGAGCTGCGGGCCGCCTTCCCACCAACCGGGATAGTAGTAGTACTTGGCCACCTTGAAGAATCCCAACTTCTCGTCGTCATAGGGGCCGATCCACTCGGTGGCGTCGATCGTGCCCTTCTCCAGCGCCGGATAGATGTCGCTGCCGGCGATCTGCGTGGGCACCGCGCCCAGCTTTGCGATCACCTGCCCGGCGAAGCCGCCGATGCGCATCTTCAGACCCTTGAACTGATCGACGGTTTTGATCTCGTTGCGGAACCAGCCGCCCATCTGGGTGCCGGTGTTGCCGGCCGGGATTTGGTAGATGTTGTAGTCCTTGAAGAACTCCCGCATCAGCTCGAGCCCGCCGCCGAAATACATCCAGGCGTTCTGAGCCCGGTTGTTCAGCCCGAACGGCACGGCGGTATCGAAGGCGAACGTCGGATCCTTGCCGACGTAGTAGTAGCTGACGGAGTGACCGCATTCGACGGTGCCGGCCTGCACGGCGTCCAGGACCTGCAGCCCCGGCACGATCTCGCCACCGGCAAACACTCGGATCTGGAACTTGCCATCGGTGCAGGCGGCGACGCGTCTCGAGACGATCTCGGCGGCGCCGTAGATGGTGTCCAGGCTCTTGGGGAAACTCGACGCACACCGCCACTTCACTTCCGGCTGCGCCTTGACGATCGCCGGAGCGCCGATGAGCGTTCCGGCACCGGCGACCCCCGCCGCCGTTCCCTTGATGAATGTCCGTCTCTGCATGATGTGCCTCCCAAAGACTCGCAGTGATTGCGCTTTCGGGGCGAGCCAGCCCGTTGCCTGATCCGACGTCCAGCGGTTGTAAGCCGCCCCCGACAGATCGCCCGATTATAGGGCCTGCAAAGGATCCTGCAACGACGGCTCCCGTCCGCGTCCGGTCGCCCGTGTACTGGCGAGCCGGACAGAAGGGCTTTCACTTGCCGCAGCCATGACGCTAAATGGAGGCAAATAACCGGTTGAGCCACACCGCCGGGGCGCAGGGCCGTACGGCTGCGCTGGGGAGGTTGAACATGAAGCACAAGATCGTAACCGCCGAAGAAGCGGTGGCGCTGATCCGTGACGGCGATACGCTGGTGAACACTGGGTTCATCGGCTCCGGTGCACCCGAGGACTTGCTGGTGACGCTGGAGAAGCGGTTCCTGGAGACCGGCCAGCCGCGCGGGCTGACCCTGCTGTTCGCCGCGGGCCAGGGCGACGGCAAGGAGCGGGGCCTCAACCACCTCGGTCACGACGGGCTGCTCAAGCGCGTTGTGGGCGGCCACTGGGGATTGATCCCGAAGGTGGCGAAGCTGGCGCTCGCCAACCGCATCGAGGGCTACAACCTGCCGCAGGGCGTGATCTCGCATCTCTACCGGGCGATCGCCGGCAAGAAGCCGGGCGTGATCACCAAGGTGGGCCTGAAGACGTTCGTCGATCCCCGCCTGGAAGGCGGCAAGATCAACGCCATCAGCACCGAGGACTTGGTGGAGGTGATCGAGATCGGCGGCGAGGAGTGGCTGCACTACAAGGCGTTCCCGATCCACGTGGCCTTCTGCCGCGGCACCACCGCCGATCCCAACGGCAACGTGACGATGGAGAGGGAGGCGCTGACGCTCGACAATCAGGCGATGGCGATGGCGGCGAAGAATTCCGGCGGACTGGTCATCGTGCAGGTGGAGCGGATCGCCGAGGCCGGCTCGCTCGACCCGAAGCAGGTGAAGATTCCGGGGATCCTCGTCGACTGCGTCGTCGTCGCCCGGCCGGAGTACCACTGGCAGACCTACGGCGTGCAGTACGACGCGTCGTTCGCCGCCGAGATCCGGGTGCCGCTCGGCTCCCTGCCGCCGCTGCCGCTGGACGAGCGCAAGCTGATCGCGCGGCGCTGCGTCTTCGAGCTGCCCGCGGGCGGGGTGGTCAACCTGGGCATCGGCATGCCGGAAGGCGTGGCTGCGGTCGCCAACGAGGAGCAGATCCTGAAGTTCGTCACGCTCACGACCGAGCCGGGCGGCATCGGCGGCGTGCCGCAGGCAGGGCTCAACTTCGGCGCCGGGGTCGATCCGGACGCGATCATCGACCAGAACGAGCAATTCGATTTCTACGATGGCGGCGGCCTGGACATGGCCTGCCTGGGCCTCGCCGAATGCGACGGGGACGGCAACCTGAACGTCAGCCGCTTCGGCCCCAAGCTGGCCGGTGCCGGCGGCTTCATCAACATCAGCCAGAACGCCCGCAAGATCGTCTTCGCCGGCACGTTCACCGCCGGCGGCCTCGCGATCGCGGTCGAGGACGGCCGCCTGCGCATCGTGCAGGAGGGCAAGGCGCGGAAGTTCGTCTCCAAGGTCGGGCAGGTCACCTTCAGCGGCACCTATGCCCGGGAGGTGCAACAGCCGGTGCTGTACGTCACCGAGCGCTGCGTTTTCCGGCTCACCGCAGAAGGCCTGACCCTGACCGAGGTGGCGCCGGGGATCGACATCGAGCGCGACATCCTGGCGCACATGGATTTCCGGCCGATCGTCGGCACCGTCGCCGAGATGGACCCGCGCATTTTCCAGCCGCAACGGATGGGCCTGGAGCAGGACTTCGTCGGCCTGCGCGATCTGGCCAGCCGGATCAGCTACGAGCCCCGTCGCAACATCCTGTTCCTCAACTTCGAGGGCCTGCGGGTGGGCAGCGAGGCGGACGTCGCGGCCGTGCAGGCGGCGGTGGAGACCGCCTGCCAGCGCATCGGCCGCATCGTCGACGTGGTCGTCAACTACGATACCTTCCGCATCGACGACAGCGTGCTCGACGCCTACGCGCGGATGATCCGCTACCTGGAGGGGACCTACTACCAGAAGGTCACCCGCTATACGACCAGCGCCTTCATGCGCGCCAAGCTCGGGAGGGAGCTGAGCCGGCGGGACGTGGCGCCGCATGTCTTCGAGAGCACCGAGGAGGCGGAAGCCTTTCTGCGCGAGGGCCTGCGCGAGGGTGTCGCCGCCGATTGAGGGACCGGCCGGCCGGCCCGCCCCCATACCGGACGGGCCGGCCGCCGACCGAGCAGGGGGAGGCTGTGATGCAGATGCCGGACGAGTGGGAGTGCGTCGGATTCTGGTGGCGCTTGCTCGCCTATCTGATCGACGCGGTGCTGATCACCGTGGTGACGGGGGGGCTGGCCTACCTGATCTATGGGCCCGAGTACTTTGCCGTGCCGGAGTCCGGGCAGCCGTCGGTCCGCGGGCCGGCGGACGCGATTCTCACCTTCGTGCTGCCGCCGCTGTTCATCGTCGGGTTCTGGGTTTACCGGGGTGCGACGCCCGGCAAGATGGCGATCGGCGCGCGCATCGTCCGCGCCGACGACGGCTCCCACCCGAGCGTCGGCCGCTTCGTCGGCCGCTATGCCGCCTACTGGCTGTCGTTCATCCCGCTGGGCCTCGGCTACCTGTGGATCGGCTTCGATGCGCGCAAGCAGGGCTGGCACGACAAGCTGGCCGGCACGCTGGTCGTCCGCCGCAAGAAGCAGCCGGCGGCGGTTCCCGCTCCTTAAACCCCCGCCCCCGCCGAACCCGGCTGCCTCCCCGCTTCGGCGGGGCGGGGCGGAGCGGCCGGAGCCTCGGCGGCAAAATGTCGTCATTTGTCGTCATTTGTCGTCATTTTGCCCGTAAGCGGTTGATTTCGCTCGATCGAAAATGACGACACAGGTCGTCATTTGTCGTCATTCCGCCGCGTCCGATGTCGTCATTTGTCGTCAAATGTCGTCATGTCCCACCCGCCCCGCCTGCGGGCAGCACCCGGCGATGTGGCACGAGAGGTGCGTGGCACCGCCGCCCGCACCCGCCGTCCGTCACCAACGCGCTTCCATCGTCATCCACCGTAACCGGCCGATCTGGGCCGCCTTCTTGTGCTGAGATGGTTCTGCGAAGATGCGTCGTTACGGACGTCGTTAACGACGTCGCTTGCGGGGCGGTCGGATGCGAGCGGAGGTTTGGGTCGGTCCCGA
>Ga0209573_1002419_pt1 | contig 23899 bp, 19 predicted proteins | sample TNRBio252014_DNA_FD_185870 | JGI IMG/M metagenome (GOLD analysis project Ga0209573, IMG submission 185870) | Wastewater treatment Type I Accumulibacter community from EBPR Bioreactor in Madison, WI, USA - TNR Reactor_6/25/2014_ DNA (SPAdes)... | ecosystem: Engineered > Bioreactor > EBPR >...
AACCGCGTGTTTCTGACCTGATGCGCGGCAAGATCAACCTGTTCGGCCTTGATGCACTGGTGAATATGGCAACGGCTGCCGGACTTCACATCGAGATGCAGATACTCGAAGCCGCCTGACCTTCTCGAAACTCGCCGTTCTGCACCGCTGCGAGCGAGAACGGTTTTAGAGAACTCCCCGGCCACACCGGCGCTAGGCCGCCTTCTCAGCAAGACTTCTCGCAGACCGTCGTTCGCGAGAAGCGCACGCCAGCCCTTAGCGTACGATTTTTTCCGTTGCGTGAGCTGGACCCTTGGATCTCCTATCCTTCAATCCGGCTTAGCGCCAATCCGTTTGTTTTCGCGTTCCTCGCTAGCGTCTCGTCCGCCGTTGCAATTCCGCTGGCGCCTGCTTCAAGCGCCATCGCCAGGTGCAAGGCATCGCCGGAGCGCAAACCGCTTGCCGCATTCCGTGCCATCCCTGCGGCCGCCGTAAATGCTTTTCGACTGACCGGCAACAAACGCAACCCAGACTTGCAGAAAGCGTCAAAGTCCTTCCATGCCGCCTGCGCCTGTCGGGCGCTGATCTCCCCTTTGCGAACCTTGATGGACAAGGCGCTCGAAAACTCCGTCACTATCCAGTCAGACGATACCAAAGGCTCCGTGCAAGACTCAAACCAGGCATCGATTGCGGGACTCGCAGGCTCGGGGACAAACATCGGAACCGCCGCACTGGTGTCCAGATAGATCATCAATAACGCTCCTCCTGGCGCATCATCTGAACGGTTGTCGTCGTCATCGGCATGCTTGCCCGCAGCTTGCGCAGGCGCTTGATGAATGCCGCCTTGTCGAACGGCCGCGCTGGGGTCAGCTTGATCTCGCCGATCGGCGTCACTTCCGCCTCAACGGTATCGCCCTCGCGCAGCCCGGCAGCGCGCGTACATTCCACCGGCAGACGAACCGCCAGACTGTTACCCCATTTCGCCAGTTGCAGCCGCATAACTACCTCGTCTGTTGATACGTGTAGATACACAGTAGCACGATGGCAGTCATTGGACAAGCGGGAGCCTATTCGCGGATGCTTGCCGACGAGGCTGACTGGAAGGCGTGCGCCGACGCGCTGGCGCCGCTGGTGTTCGAGTTGACCCGCTTCCTCGCCGAGGTGCTGCGTGTCGAGGCCGTCCCCGACCGCTTCGAAGGCGCGGTGATCTACCAGGATTCCTGCAGCGGCCCGCGCGGATTAGACATCCGCGACGAGCCGCGCGCGCTGCTCGCCAAGGTGCCGGGCCTTCACCAAGGATGGTGAACTCGTTTGCCGCCATGCCGAGTGCGATCTGCATACCACGACCAACATCGTCGCCACCGACTTGAACGCGCAGTGCAGCGTGCCCTGGAACGGGCCGAATTCGAACCCGAAGTGCTGCGCCAGCGACAGCACGGTGGGCAAAATGGGCGCGAGCAATCCGGCCGCCAGCACGCCTGAAGGTTATCTCGGCGGCACCGCGCCGTGGCGCACCGACCTGTACACCGGGCGCAGCACTCTGGTTACCCTGCGCGAGGGCATCGAGTTCAACGAAAAGCTCGGCGTAAAGCACACGCCGGAGCTGAAGAGCGGTGACCCGGAGCGCATCAAGGCGATCTTCGGCACCTAGGCGCACTACGCGCAGAAGATGATCGACGAGCTCAAGGCCGCCCGCGTCAAGCCGCGTACCGCGTTTTCTGGCAACCGACGCGCCACGACGCGCACAGGTCCGGTTTCGGCCGAACAGCAGTCGTTCAAGTAATAATGGAAATTGGGGTATCCATTTGACCAAGCTAACTACTATATCTTGTGGCTGCGAGGCTTTGGCCCACGGACGCTTTTGACGATGGTCTTGTACGGGAGCGGGTCACCGACGACGGCGTTCTGAAGCAAGCGGAAGAAGAGCAGACCACGGTGAGTGGATGTTCGTCGGTTGAAACGAAAGACAAACTCGTCGAGATAGTATGGAAGGTGCTCATGGCTCACAGCGCCTTGGTGCGTTCCCAAAAGCCAACGCTTGAGAAGGGAGACCGCCAAGTGAACCAGTTTACTCGGTCGATCGCCCACGCTGGCATCACGGCGTTCGACGATGTGATCGTATCCTGCCGCAGACAGTGCGCTGTATGGGGTCAGCTCACGAAACGGATAAAATAGCACGCTAAGACGTTGGCATTGCTATTAAGTCTCGCTGGACATTCGTAACGGACGGAATTTGCCTTCCTCAACTTGCTTGTTTTGCCGCCAGATATAGTCTCCTGTCAGGTTGATGTGCTCCCAGCCCAGCGGCGAAAGATGCGGTAGCAGCCGTTCGTCGATGTCTTTGCCCGAGTCGCGCAGCGCCTGAATTGCGCGTTCCAGGTAGACCGTGTTCCACAGGACGATGGCGGCAACCACCAGATTGAGGCCGCTAGCGCGGTAGCGCTGGTTTTCGAAACTGCGGTCGCGGATTTCACCGAGCCGGTTCAAGAACACGGCACGGGCCAGCGCGTTCTTCGCTTCGCCCTTGTTCAAGCCTATCTGCACGCGGCGGCGCAGTTCGACGTTTTGCATCCAGTCGAGCGCAAACAGCGTGCGCTCGATGCGCCCCAGCTCGCGCAAGGCTACCGCCAGGCCATTCTGGCGTGGATAGCTGCCGAGCTTTCTAAGCATCAGCGAGGCCGTGACCGTCCCTTGCCTAATTGACGCGGCGAGCCGCAGGATTTCATCCCAATGGGCGCGAATGTGCTTCACGTTGACGTTGCCGCCGATCAGGCCGGCGAGCGTCGGGTATTGTTTGGCGTCGCCGTGGATATACAGACGCTTGTCGGCCAAATCGCGGATGCGCGGAGCGAAGCGGAAGCCCAAGAGGTGCATCAGCGCGAACAGGTGATCCGTGAAGCCCGCGGTATCGGTGTAGTGCTCCTCGATGCGTAGGTCGGACTCGTGGTACAGCAGCCCGTCCAGAACGTGGGTGGCGTCGCGCACTGTGGCGTTGATGACCTTGGTGTGAAATGGCGCGTACTGGTCGGAGATGTGGGTGTAAAACTGCACGCCCGGCTCCTGACCGTACTTCAGGTTCACCTGACCGGCAGCCTGGCCACGGCCACCGGCCTTGAAGTTCTGGCCGTCCGATGATGACGTGGTGCCGTCGCCCCAGTAGGCGGCGAAGGGTTGGCGAAACTGGGTGTTGACCAGCTCGGCCAGAGCCGCTGAATAGGTTTCGTCACGGATGTGCCACGCCTGCAACCAAGTCAGCTTGGCGTAGGTCACGCCAGGGCACGACTCTGCCATCTTCGACAGGCCAAGGTTGATGGCGTCGGCAAGAATAGTCGTCAGCAACAACTGCTGGTCTTCGGTCGCCGCACCGCTTTTGAGGTGATTGAAATGGCGGGAGAAGCCTGTCCAGCCATCGACTTCCAGCAGTAGTTCGGTGATTTTCAGATGCGGCAGCAAGCTGTACGCCTGCTGCATCAGCGCCTCAGCCTCGTCGGGCACAGCATTGTCCAGCGGCGTAATCTTGATTCGCCCGGTGCTGGTGATGGCCGCATCGGGCAGTTCGTTGGCAGCGGCCAGCCGCTCGACTGTCGCCAGTTGCTCTTGCAGCACCGACAGGCGAGCTTCCAGGAAGCGATCGCAGTCGGTCTCGACAGCCAGGCCCAATTCCCGTTGTTCGCGCTGCGCCGCGAATCGTGGCGGCGGCAAAAGGTAGTCCTCGAAGTCCTTGAACTGGCGCGAGCCCTGCACCCAGATGTCGCCGGAGCGCAGTGAGTTCTTCAACTCGGACAGAACGCACAACTCGTAAAAGCGACGGTCAAGCCCATCTTCCGTACATACCAGGTTTTCCCAGCGCTTGCGCACGAACGACGTGGGTGCATCATCCGGCACCTTGCGCGCCTGGCGCTCGTTCATTCCTTTGAGCACTTCCACGCCGGACAGCAGTTCGCTGGCTGCCGGCGCGGCCTTCATGGTCAGCGCCTGCAACAGGGTCGGCGTGTAGCGCCGGAGCTGGGTGAAACCGTCACCGACCAGGGCCAGAAAATCGAAGTCTTCCGGCCGGGCCAGCGTCTCCGCTTCAGTGATGCTTTCGCTGAATACATCCCATGGGATGATCGCCTCGATGGCGGCGAACGGGTCGCCGCCCGACTGTTTGGCTTCCAGGAGCGCGCGGCCGATACGTGAGTACAGCCGAACTTTGTCGTTGATCGCCTTGCCGGACTGCTGGAAGCGGTCGGCATGATTGCGCTTGGCCCTACTGAATAGCGTACCCATGAAGCGGTCATGCAGGTCGATGATTTCGTCGATCAGCGTGGCGCGGGTGTCGAGAATCACCGCAACCAAAGTTGCATGGCGACGGCTCCGTTCCAGGTCGCGCAAATGCTGGGCTGTCATCTGTCCGCCCTCGCGTGCGAGCTTCAGCAGACGGTTCTGGTGAATGGCCTGTTCCAGTCCGCCCGGCAGCGCCAGGTCGCGGATGGTTTTCAGTCGTTCCAGGTGGGCCAGCACATGCTTTGGCTTCGGCGGGCCGGGCGGCTGGCGTAGCCAGATCAGCCCACTGCCCTTGGTGCCCTCGCGGATTGACAACAAGCCGTCAAGCGCGCGGCGGTGGAAGTCGCCGAGCGGTGCGCTGAGCGCTTCATAGACCTGGCGCGTTCCACGTGTCAGCGCCTCGCTGCATACGCGCTCGATGACATCAACAGCCGGAAGAATGATGCGTTGCTGCCGCAATAACTCAACCAGTGCTTCGGCCAGTACGATACCCCGGTCGGTTTGCTGGGCCAGTTCGGCAAGCTGGCGAACGAAATGCCGGTAATCAGCGACAGCAAACGGGGTCAGTTTCAGCCACGCTTGCAATTCCAACAGATGCTCGCGCCGGGTTTGATCCCGTCGTCCGTATTCGTTCCAGGCTTCGGGTGAAACGCGAAGCTGGTCGGCGGCGAAGGTCAGCAGTGCCGGGGATGGCGACTGATCGGTGCCAAGGACGATGCTGGGAAAGCGGAGGTAGCAGAGCTGTACCGAGAAGCCCAAGCGATTTACCTCGCCGCGCCGTTGGCGGATCAGCGACAGATCGGGCTCGGTGAAGGTGTAGTGTCGGATCAGCTCGTCTTCCGCGTCGGGGACGGCCAGCAGGGATGTTCGCTCTCCAGCAGATAGGATAGAACGACGGGGCATGCGATCTCCTTACTTTTTCGAACTCGCTCGTTTCCGATGCGCCCGCCGGGAGACTTGTAACAGTTCGCTTTCCGAAGGTGTCCGAACGGAATGCCAGTCGCCAGCAGAACTTTTGGCGTCTGTTACTTGCAAGGCTGCATAGAGAGCGGTTTTCCCGACTTTTAAGCGTGCTGCGGCCTCGCGGACGTTCAGGCCGTTGGCAAGATGCTCCTTGGCGCGTTGCAACTTCTCGTTCGAGACAACTGGCTTTCGACCTCCCTTGCGCCCGCGTGCCGCCGCAGCCGCCAATCCCGCCTTGGTTCGGTCACGGATCAAGTCGCGCTCGAACTGTCCCAGTGCCCCGAACACATGAAAAATGAGACGTCCCCCGGACGTGGTGGTATCGATGCTTTCGGTCAGCGATCGGAACCCGACGCCACGCGCTTCCAGTGCACCAATGACCTCGATCAGATGCGGCAGCGAACGCCCCAGCCGATCCAGCCGCCACACAACCAGAACATCCCCGTCCCGCAGATACTCTAGAGCCAAACCCAAACCGGGCCGCTCCGCCTTGGCACCGGAAATCGTGTTCTGGGGTAGTAGGCCCAACCCCTCGTAATTCCCCGCAGACCTCAATTGATGCGCCACTCAAGGGCGAAACGTTGTCCCAGATGGTCGTGGCCTTCTTGCCTTCGGCCCATGCCGCTTCCTCCATCAGCATGCTGTAGCGGTACAGGCCGGTGTACTCGCCGCAGAGAAAAGCGAGTGTTTCGTCGGAGGTGGTGCTCCTCTGCTGTTGCAGGTCCAGGACGTGCCTGACCATGTGTTCCAGCAAGGCCGCCCCCATGCCCTGCGCTTCCAGTTGCTGCTGGATCCGCGCGGCGCGGCGGTGTTCTTCGTTGACCGCACGTCTGCCTGCCTTTACGAGCCTGTCGATCATGGAGATCATGGAGATCATGGAGATCATGGGTCGCGCCCTCGACGCCATGGCGATGGGCTAGATCGCTCTGAGATAACGGCTCTCTGGCCGTTGTAATCACAGCAATCGTCTCCAGCCAGCCTGACTCAGATTCCGTGCTTTGAGTCGCCGATCAACAGCGAACAGCCAACTGCGTGCCGTGTTGCGCAAGGCATGCGAAAACCGTTCGTTGTCTGCGCGCAGCGGCAGCAGCTCAGCCGCGGATGAGCTGCGGAGGACCGACTTTATCAAGGCTGCTCTCAACACCATCAAAGTCGAGTCTCAGTTCAATGCTACCGGCCGCGAACCGATTGGACCAAAACCTGGAACACTATGCGTTGGATTTCGTCGTCACCAAGGCGCCATCACTCGGCACCGCCTCCCAACACCGTGTAGAGCCTGACCTGGCTGGACAGATTGGCCAGGCGCAACGCGACGAGCACCTGCTGCGCGGCGAAGTAGGAGCGTTGCGCGTCGAGTACGCCCAGGTAGCTGTCAATGCCCTTGGTATAACGCAGCGTCGCCAAACGATAGCGATCGGCCTGAGCCGACGTCAGCGATTGCTGTGCCGCGAGCTGCTCACCTATCGTGCCCTGCACGGCCAGCGCATCGGCTACCTCGCGGAAGGCCGTCTGAATCGTCTTCTCGTACTGAGTCAGCACGATTTCGCGATCGGTCTTGCTGACCCGCAATGCGGCCCAGATTCGCGCGTCGAAGATGGGCATCACGAATTGCGGTGTAAAGGCCCAGGTACCCGTCCCCGAATCGAACAGGCCGGAGAGCTGGTTGCTTGCGGTGCCAATCGAGGTGGTCAGCGTTATCCGCGGGAACAGTGCGGCTCGCGCCGCGCCGATCGATGCATAAGCCCCCTTGAGGCGATGCTCGGCAGCGATGATGTCGGGGCGCCGCAATAACGCCTCGGACGACAAGCCGGCCGTGACCTCCCTGGGCGGAGCGACCTTGCCCAGGTTGGGCGGCAGCCATTCGTCCGGAACTGCCACACCGGCCAGAAGATCGAGGGCGTTGCGATCCTGCGCTTCCAGTTGCGTATAGATGGCGACGTCACGCCGAGCCGTATCCAGCGGGATCTGCGCCTGTTTGAGATCCAATTCGGTGGTCACGCCGACGTCGTAACGTTTTTTCACCAGGGCGTAGCTGGCCTGTTGCGCGTCCATGGTGGAACGCGCCAGCTGCAAATTCTCCCGGTCGGCGGCAAGGGCCATGTAGATGCGCGCGATTTCGGCGATCAAGGAAATTTGCGCGCTACGTCGCGCCTCCTCCGAGGCCAGATACTCTTCCAGAGCCTGTTCCGACAGGCTGCGGATGCGGCCGAAGAAGTCGAGTTCCCAAGCGGCAACACCCAGATCCACACTGTACTGCTCCTTCGTCCGCGCGCTTCCCGATTGCATGAGATCAATCGACTGGCGCTGTTTTCCACCCGTGGCCACGGCGCCAACCGCCGGATAGAGTTCAGCCCGCTGGATGCCATACAGCGCCCGCGCTCTTTCTACGTTGAGCGCGGAAAGTCGCAGATCACGGTTATTTTGCAGTGCCGTTTCGATAATTCTTTGCAGGTGTTCGTCACTGAAGAATTCCCGCCATTTCAATTCGCTTGCCGCGGGTACCTGCGGGCCGGGCGCCAGATAGGCCGAGCCTGTGGGCCATTGCGCGGGGACCGGCTTTTCCGGTTGCTCGTATTCGGGAATCAGCGAACAGCCTGCCAGAAAAAAGCCGATAGCGGACAGCGCCATCAACAAGGATTTATTCATGAGTTTTTCCTTCGCTCGCGCCTTCGCCGGCAATCTCCGGAACGGCAGGATTTGCACGCTTACCCATCGCCTTGTAGATCAATACGTAAAAGAGCGGCGCGAAGAAGATCACCAGCAGCGTGGAGGTCGCCATCCCGCCCAATACCGCGGTACCGATGGCCATCTGTGCGCCTGAACCCGCCCCACCCGCCAGGGCGAGCGGCAACACGCCGAAACCAAAGGCGAGCGAGGTCATCACGATAGGGCGCAGCCGCAGTTTTGCGGCTTCCAGCGTCGCCTCGAGCAAACCCGCCCCCATTTCAACCTGATCCTTCGCGAATTGCACGATCAGGATCGCATTCTTGGTCGTCAGGCCCAGCGTGGTCAGCATGCCAATCTGGAAGTAAACATCGTTGGGCATGGAGCGCAGGCTTGAGGCAACTACCCCGCCGATGATCCCCAGGGGCAGGGTCAGCAGGATCGCGATGGGAACGGGCCAACTCTCATACAGCGCCGCCAGACAGAGGAAAATGGCGAAGATCGAGAAGGCATATAGAAGCCCTGCCTGCGAACCCGCCATGCGCTCCTGATAGGAAAGCCCGGTCCACTCGTAACCGATGCCCTGCGGCAGCTTGGCGGCAATTTCCTCCATCGCCTGCATGGCATCCCCGGTACTGTAGCCAGGTGCCGGTTCTCCCCAGATGTTGATCGACGAAAAAGCGTTGTAGCGCTCCAGTTTGGGCGAGCCCTGGACCCAGCGACCCGTAGCAAAGGACGAGAACGGCACCATCTTCCCTTGCGTGTTGCGCACCTGGAGCTTTTCCAGGTCGTTGGGCAGCATGCGGAAGTCTGCGTCGGCCTGGATGAAGACCCGCTTCACCCGACCGGACTGGATGAAGTCGTTCACATACGATCCGCCGAAGGCCGCCGCGATGGTGCCGTGAACGGCGCTGATCGGCACGCCGAGCGCGCCTGCCTTGTCCCAATTGACGTCGATGTGGTATTCGGCCGTGTCCTCCATGCCGTTGGGCCGCACGCGGACCAGACGCGGGTCCTGCGCCGCCATGCCGAGCATCATGTTGCGTGCCGCCATCAGTTGTTGATGACCGAGGCCGCCACGGTCCTGCAACTGGAAATCGAAGCCGCTGGCATTGCCCAGCTCGATCACCGAGGGCGGCGGAAAGGCGAACACCATCGCTTCCTTGATCTTGGAAAAGTTGCCCATGGCCCGACCGGCGACGGCCTTGACCTTGAGCTCAGCCCGCTGCCGCAGATCCCAGTCCTTGAGCTTGGCAAAACCGAGCCCGACGTTCTGTCCCTGGCCGCCGAAGCTCTGGCCAGATACGTCCAGAAAGGAGCTCACCGCATCCTTCTCATTTTCCTGGAAATGATTGCGCACCCGCTTCATGACCGCCTCGGTCTGCTCCAGCGTCGAGCCCGAAGGAAGCACGGCCTGTACCATCAGGATGCCCTGGTCTTCGTCGGGCAGATAGGCCGTCGGCATGCGCATGAAGAGAAAGCCTAGTGCCACCACGATCAGCAGGTACATCACGACATAACGCAGCCGGTGCGACAGAACGATGCCGACCCGGCGCACATAGAAGTCGCGTGCGCGGAAGAATACGCGATCGAACCACATGAAGAACGGGCGAAGGAACCAGATCGCCGCTTCCGCCGGCTCGTGCCCCTTAGGCACCGGTTTGAGCAGAAGGACGCAGAGCACCGGCGTCAGAATCAGGGCCACCACCACCGACAGCAGCATGGCGGCCGCAACAGTTACGGAGAACTGCCGATAGATGACGCCGGTGGAACCGCCGAAAAAGGCCATGGGCAGGAATACCGCAGCCAGCACCACGCCGATACCGATCAGCGCCGGCGTGATCTGTTCCATCGACTTGGCCGTCGCCTCCCGGGGCGGCAAGCCTTCCTCGGTCATGATCCGCTCGACGTTTTCCACCACCACGATGGCATCGTCCACCAGGAGGCCGATGGCTAGTACCATGGCGAACATGGTCAGCATGTTGATGGAAAAACCGAACAGCGCCAATATCGCGAAAGTGCCGAGCAGAACCACTGGCACCGCGATCGTCGGTATCAGGGTGGCGCGGATGTTGCCCATGAACAGCCACATGATCAGGAAAACAAGGATCACCGCCTCGATCAGCGTCTTGGCCACTTCATCGATGGCGACCTTGGTGAACGGCGTGGTGTCGTAAGGGAAAACCACCTTCATGCCGGCGGGAAAATAAGGGCTCAGCTCCGCCAGTTTCTTCTTGATGTTGTCCGCCGTTTCCAGGGCATTGGCGCCGGATGCCTGGCGGATGGCCAGCGCCGCAGCGGGCTTGCCGGTGTAATTGGCGACGATATCGTAACGCTCGGTGCCCAGTTCCGTTCTGCCGATATCCTTGATCCGCACCACCGAACCGTCCGCATTGGTGCGGACCGGAATGGCTGCAAACTGTTCCGGCGTCTGGAGCAGATGCTGCACGACGATGGCGGCATTCATGCGCTGACCCGGCTTGGCCGGTGCCCCGCCGAGCTGTCCGGCGGAGACTTCGACGTTGTAGGCCCTGAGCGTGCCGACCACGTCCTCCATGGTCAGGCGATAGTTGGTGAGCTTGTCCGGATCCACCCAGATGCGCATGGCGTATTGGCTGCCGAAGCTCTCCACCTCGCCCACGCCGGGTACCCGCGACAGAATCTTTTCCAGGTTGGACTGCGCATAATCGCGCAGATCGTCACCGCTCATCTTCCCATCTTCCGAGACCAGGCCGACGATCAGCAGGTAGTTGCGGGTCGATTTGCTGACCTTGACGCCCTGCTGTTGCACCACGCTGGGCAGGCTGGCCATGGCCAGCTGGAGTTTGTTCTGCACCTTGGACCAGGCAACGTCCGGATCGGTACCGGGGGAGAAGGTGAGTTCGATACGCGCCGCACCGGAGGATGAACTGGTGGCCGAAAGGTAGAGCATGTCGTCCAAACCCGTCATCTTCTGCTCGATCACCTGGGTGACCGTATTTTCGACGGTCTCCGCCGAGGCGCCCGGGAAGAAGGCATCGACGGCAATGGCCGGCGGCGCGATCGGCGGGTATTGGGCGATGGGCAGCCCGTGAATTGCCAGCAAACCGGCCGCCATCATGGCGATGGCGATGACCCAGGCAAAGACCGGCCGGGCAAGGAAGAATTTCGATAACATCGTAGGTCCTCCCTTACTTCGCAGCGGTAGCGGGCTGGGACACGGCGGCCGGTGGCGGGCTGCCGCCCTCCTTGAACGGCTCGGCCTTGACGGTAACGGACACACCCGGTCGCAGCATTTGCAGAATCTGCACGCCCTCGACGATCACCCGGTCGCCGGCCGCGAGTCCGGCCGTGACGAGCCATTTGTCGCCAATTTCACGTTCCAGCGTCAGCATCTTCATGTCGACCTTGCCTGCGCCATCGACCACCATGGCATAGGGCTCGCCTTTCGGATTTCGCAGCACGCCTTGTTGCGGAACGAGGATCGCCTGCTCGTTGACGCCTTCCTTGACCAGGGCACGGACGAACATTTCCGGCAACAGCACCCCCTTGGGATTCGGGAAGACCATGCGCAGAATCACCGATCCGGTGGTGGGATCCACGGAAACATCGCGAAACTGCAGGGTTCCTTCCTGGGGATAGGAAGAATTGTCTTCAAGAACGAGGCTGACCTTGTTCTGGTCGCCCCCGTCGCGGTTCAGATGTCCATCTTCCATTCGCCGCCGCAGACGAAGCAGATCGGAAGTTGATTGCGGCACATCGACGTAGATCGGATCGAGCTGTTGAATCGTCGACAGCGACACGGGTTGGTAGGCCGTAACGACCGCACCGTCGGTGACGCTGGACCGGCCGATGCGGCCTGAAATCGGCGCCGTGACTTTGGTGTACGCCAGGTTGATTCGGGCCGTTTCCACCTGCGCCTTCCACGAGGCGATATCCGCCTCGATTTGTTCCTGTGCGCCGGCTGCGTCGTCGTAATCCTGCTGACTGACAGCTTTATCTGCGAGCAGTTCTTTGAAGCGCTGGGCTCGCGCACTGATCGAAGGTAAATTGGCCTCGGCCCGGCGCAGGGCGGCCCGGGCATTGTCGAGGGTCGCCTGAAAAGGCGCAGGATCGATTTCGTAAAGTACTTGGCCGGCCTTGACCTCGGAGCCTTCGGTAAACAGGCGTTTCAATATCAGGCCGCTAACTTGTGGCCTGATTTCAGCGATACGGTAGGCACTTGTACGTCCTGGCAATTGCGAGGTCAGCGTGATCTTTTGCGGTTGGATGGTAACAACGGACACTTGCGGAACTCTGGGCGGTGGTGGTGCTTGACGGCTGCAACCCATCAGCACGAGGCCGCTTGAAAGAAGCACGAAAAGCACACTTTGGAATGTATTGGCCGTCCTGTCGAAGTGCATCAAAGTTCTCCAGATTCTAGTTTCTAAATTGAATATTGAGGATCAGCGCCGCTGCTTTTCCGGGCCATAGGCCAGGAGAAAACAATCGATGATCCGGGTCACCCGAGCCTGTTCCTGAGCGCCGGACAATAAGGGGGCACCCAGCAGGCCTCGCGTGCGGTCGAATCCATCGAGCATGGAGATCAGCATCTCGGCGACGAAACGTGGGTCATCCCGCATCAGCCTCCCTTCGTCCATGGTGAGCGCAAGGAACTCGGTCAGCCGCCGAGCCGTCTGTTCCGGCCCCTTCTCAAGAACCGCCTGGGCCAAGTCCGGGAAGCGGTGCGCTTCGGCGGAAAGGGTGCGAAACATGGCCAATCCTTCGGTACAGAGTGACTTCTGCCGCAGAATCGTGCCAAAGCGCAGCAGATGTTCGCGGATGTTTTCTGCGTCACCTTCCAGCGAAACCAGAATGGCGCTGGCCGTCATGTGTGCCACTTCGCTGAACAAATCGTTCTTGCAAGCAAAGTGGTTATAAAGGGTTTGCCGTGCCATGCCAGCGCGCGATGCAATGCGATCCATACTGGCGCCGTAACCTTCCTCCATGAAAACTTCAACAGCCGCGCGGAGCAGACGATTGCGGTTGTCGTTGGCAATGGTTTCGATAAAATGGCTCATAAAGTTAGTCCCTTGTACTTCTGACCGGCTAGATTGTACAGTACAATCTAATCTGAGGACGCAAAAATCAAGGACGACTCATGAAATCTGTTTCCGCGATCAGGCGTGCTGAAGAAGCTAAGGGTAGCTAGGGAAGCGCTTCCTTAGCTCGCCTCATTTCTCCGCGGCTCATCGTTGTCTCCTCAAGGCTATGTGCCCGGAAATCATCGCAAGCGCTTGACTTCTGAACTCCTGTGTAAAACCACCGGCAAGCGCTAGATGAAGTAATCCGAAGACAAATGCATGGGTGTCCTGAGCAGCAGCAATGGGGTCAAGGTTCTGACCTAAAGTTCCTATGGCCCTGGCCTTTTGATAAGCTATCGTCATTTTTTCCAAAAAGTCGATAGCCGGCCTACTGACTTCCAAGAGAACTTCAGAAAATTCATCGACGTGTTCACAACGTAGTAGCATGATTTCGTACACCTGACGAACCGTCGAACTATTCTCCAAAGTGCAATAGATGACTTTCAATGAGGCTTCGATGGCATCTAGCGGGTCGGTATAGCGCTCTGAACAAAGGGTTAAGTCCACATTTTCGATCAGCGGCGCGAACACATCTTTCCGTACCTCCAGAAAGAGTTCGGCTTTCCCCTTGAAATGCCAGTAAACCGCGCCGCGGGTGAGGCCTGCAACCTGTGCAATTTGCTCCAAAGTTGAGCGGCCAACACCATGCCTATGAAACACCTCTCTGGCGGCGTCAATTATCTTCTGGCGGGTGCAATGCGCTACTGCCTTAGTCCGTCTGACCACAAAGCGCTCCGGTTTTGTTCTTCCATGTGCGGCGCGTGCCAATCCATTCGTCTCTTGCTCCTCCAGCACACCCCGATTGTCCGGGACAGTTGATCCCGATTGAAATTTTCAGGCTAGTGTAGTGTTGCACGCAGAACGCGACTTATAGCCTCAGATTTTGTCGTCCCTGCGAAGGCGGGGACCCAGTGTCTTCGTCGCGGAACGCCACTGGATTCCCGCCTTCGCGGGAATGACGTGTAAATCTCACTATGTTCCATCAAGAATGCAGCACTACACTAGGTCTAATTCTGATGTCCTCTTGTTGGATTGTACAGTACAATCTAATCGTCTCAGAAACTAAGGGAAACTCAGGAGCCCTTTTGTCGAAATCATTGCCAACGACACCATCAACATGCTGACCATGTTCGCCATGGCTGGCCATCGGACTGCTAGTCGACGCCGCCGGGGCATTGCTGGCTTCCGGCTCACAACTGTATAAAGCGCTGGGCGGCAGGCTGGCAGCAAGAAATGAGCACGGTGCCTGAACACGACCATGCAGACATGGCTACAGGCCAGTGCCGGTTGCATTCTTTGCATGTAAGCGCTGATTTGCAGCGCTCTGCGTCGTGTGGCTTTTCGCGCCAGTTGCTGACGAAACGCAAGTACTCGCATCCTCGTCAGGTTTTGTCTGCATGGCTGCCCTTGAGTGTTGGCTGTGTAGAACTTAACGCTACGTAAAGCGCAGTTTTTCCAATCTTGAGTCGTAGAGCGGCCTCTCGAACGTTTAGTCCTTGAGTTAGTAGCGTCCTGGCCTTCTGCAATTTCTCGTCCGTCACGACGGGCTTTCGCCCTCCCTTGCGGCCCCGTGCAGCGGCGGCGGACAAACCTGCCTTGGTACGTTCGCGGATCAGATCGCGCTCAAATTGTCCGAGCGCGCCGAATACGTGAAATATGAGGCGGCCGCCGGGTGTCGTGGTGTCGATGGCTTCGGTCAGGGAGCGAAATCCCACGCCACGCGCTTCCAGTCCGGCAACAACCTCGATCAGATGAGGCAAGGAACGGCCCAGCCGATCAAGTCGCCAAACCCCAAGAACATCACCTTCACGCAGGAATGCCAGTGCCGACGATAGGCCGGGCCGTTCCGATGTAGAACCGGAAACCGTGTCCTCAAACACTCGCTCGCATCCGGCCTTGCGAAGCGCATCCGTCTGCAAGGCGGTATCCTGTTCCGCCGTCGATACCCGTGCATAGCCAATCAATGCCATTTCTGATTTTCTTGTCCGTTATCTCGTCCGCTAATTATATTGTCCGACTTATCACCAAATCAACATTTTTACGGACAATATGGGCGCGGCCGTTAGACGATCGTTTGACGGACAAACGCCGTGGGCACAATGAAACAGCGAACCGTCTTAAGCCGGAACCGCCGAAAGTTCCGTCAGCCGAAAAGCTTGCTGTGCGAGCCAAGCCTGGCCAATCTCAGGGTGTCGGAGTCGGACTTGCGGTAAATCAGCAGCAGGTCGGGCTTGATGTGGCATTCACGGTAGCCTGCCTAATCGTCAGAAAGGTCGTGATCGCGGTAGCGTGCATCCAACGGCTGATCGGTTGCCAGTGCGAGCAGCACCGGTCTGAGTACTTCATCGAGCGTGCCGCAGTACTGGCCCTTTCGGTCAACGGAGAAGTCTTCCGTGAGTTTTTCAAGTGACTCATGGTGGGCGAGGAGAAACCCGTTTTCCATATTCTTGACGGTCATCCGATTCCAAAATTCAAACTGATCGAGAAGTTTGTCGAGGACCAAAAGGAAATGCTCAAACGGTTCTATCTGCCGCCATATCCGCCAGTGGCTGGGTGGTGGATTCAGCAGAGGTACAAGCAGAGGTTCCCCGACATCATGACGATTGCTCCGGTCAACGCATCAATCCATTTGGCTGATGCTCTTTCGAAAATGTACCAGGGCGGCGACGAAAAATACCGCGCCGATTACGATCAGTGCAAGCACTTGTGGCCAAACCACATCGAAACCGGCTCCGCGATAGAGAATCGCCTGAGCGGCGGCAACAAAGTGCGTGGTGGGCGCAACTTGCATGATGTTCTGCGCAAGGATTGGCATGCTCTCGCGCGGCGTGGTGCCGCCTGATAGCATCTGCATCGGTAGCAATACCAGCATTATCAACAGCCCGAATTGGGGCATGCTGCGCGCCAGCGTTGCCATGAAAATCCCAATGGACGTGGTAACGAAAAGGTGCAATGTGGCGACGGCCAGGAACAGCGCCAGCGAGCCCTCAATCGGCACCTTGAGTGCCCACTGCACGATAAAGTTCAGTGAAAATGCGGTAGCCAGCAAAACGACCAGCCCCATTGACCAGATCTTGCCCAGCATGATCTCGGTGGGAGTGACGGGCATGACCAGCAGGTGTTCGATGGTGCCGTGCTCGCGTTCGCGGATCAGCGCGGCGCCGGCCAGCACGATGGATAGCATGGTGACGTTGTTGATAATCTCCATCAGCGAGCCGAACCAGGCCCGCGTCAAGGCCGGGTTAAAGCGCATCCGCAAGGCCAGGTCGACCGGTGGCACGGCACTGCCGCGATAGCGCTGGACGAATTCGTTGATTTCGCCCATCACGATCTGCTGGATGTAGCCGCTGCCGGTAAAGGCCTGACTCATGCGCGTGGCATCCACATTGAGCTGGATGGCCGGCGCGCGCCCCGCCAGCACGTCGCGCTGGAAGTTCGGCGGAATATTGAGCGAAAAGGTATAAAGCCCCGCATCCAGGCCGACATCGACCTCGGACAGCGTCACCCGCGTTGGCGGCATGAATTGCGGTGGATGCAGGGCCGAGGTGATGCGTGCCGATAGCGGCGAGTCGTCCTCGTCAACGATCGAGATCGGCACATTGCTCAAGCCTTCCGGCATGGCGGTGGCGGCGATGTAGACCTGAAAAGTGAAGCTGTAGGCGATGAGCACCAGCATGATCGGGTCGCGCAGCAGGCTCCACAGTTCCTTGATGCCCAGACGATAGATGTTGGATGCCAACGCCATGTTCATTGCTCCTGCTTTTTCAACAGGGCGATCGAGAGGCCGAGGATGACCGCGGCGGCCGCGATCATCGGCACGAATACCGCTTGCAGATCGGCAAACCCCAGCGCCTTGTTGAACACGCCGCGGCTGATGGTGATGTAGTGCGTGGCCGGGTAAATTTCCCCGATCAGTCGGCCGACGCCTTCCAGCGACGAGACCGGATTGATCATGCCGGCGAACTGGATGGCCGGCAGCATGGAACCGATCATGGCAAAGAACATCGCCGCGATCTGGCTGCGCGTAAAGGTGGAGGCGAACAGACCGAAACCGGTGGAAAAACCGACATAGATCAGCGTCGCCAGCGTCAGGGTCAGGAAGCTACCCTTGACCGGGACGTCGAACAGGGTCACCGTAACCAGGCTCATCAGCAGAAAATTGAGCATGGCCAGCACGATGTAAGGGATTTGCTTGCCGATCAGGAATTCGCTGCGGGTCACGGGCGTGACATAGAGATTGATGATCGAGCCCAGCTCCTTTTCGCGCACGACGGATAGCGCGGTAAGCATCGCCGGGATCATCAGCAGCAACAGGGGAATGACGGCCGGCACCATCGCCGGCAGGCTCTTCACGTCGGGGTTGTAGCGAAAGCGCGTCTCGATGGTGGCGCCGCCGGCTGTGATGTCCTGACCGAAGCGAGTTTTGGCGATATCGATCAACCAGCCCTGGTGCATGCCCTGCACATAACCCTGCACGGTTTCTGCCCGCTGCGGCATCGCGCCGTCGATCCAGGCGCCGATCTGCACCGGGGTACCGCGCTGCACGTCGCGCGCGAAGCCCGACGGAATTTCAATGGCCAGCGACAGTTCGCCGCTACGCATGCGCCGGTCGAGGTCGGCATAGTCGGCAAGCGGCGGGCGCTCGACAAAATAGCGCGAACCGGAGAGGTTCAAGGCATAGTTCTGGCTGAGGCTGGTCTGGTCGCGGTCCAGCACGGCGTAGCTAAGATCGTTCACATCCATGGTGATGCCGTAGCCCATGATGAGCATCAGGATCAGGCTGCCGAACAGCGCCATCACTAAACGCACCGGGTCACGCCGCAGTTCCAGCGCCTCACGCAGGGTATAGCTGAAGGCGCGCGCAAAATTGAAGCCGCGGTGCCGCATCCGCGGGTGCGTAGATATGCCTTGCGGCGCGGCGGAAACAGGCGCCCGGGGCGTGGCGTCGGCCTCTGTCTCGGCCGGGTCCGCGTCCTCCAGATAAGCGATAAAAGCTTCTTCCAGCGTTTTGGCACCGCGCTTTTTGACAATCTCCCATGGCGCGTCGCTGGCCAGCACCCGGCCGTCATTCATCAGCGAAATGCGGTCGCAGCGCTCGGCCTCGTTCATGAAATGGGTCGAGATGAAGATCGTCACCTTGTCGGTGCGCGACAGATCGACAAGGAACTGCCAGAAGGCATCGCGCGCCACCGGATCAACGCCCGAGGTCGGTTCGTCCAGGATCAGCAGTTCCGGCGCATGCACCAGCGCCACCGCCAGCGACAGGCGCTGGCGCATGCCGAGCGGCAATTGGTCGGGCATGGCATCGGGCGCGCCGTCCAGCCCGAAACGCGCCAGAAGTTCGCTTACCCGCGCCGGGATCGCCGATTCCGGCACATTGAACAGGCGCGCATGCAGCACCAGGTTCTGTTCGACGCTGAGTTCGGAGTACAGCGAAAACGCCTGCGACATATAGCCGACACGCCGCCGCGTGGCGATGTCGCGCGCGTCCACTTTCTGTCCGAACAGCCAGGCCTCGCCCTCGGACGGCGGCAAGAGGCCGGTGAGCATTTTCATCGTGGTGCTCTTGCCGCAGCCGTTGGAACCGAGGAAGCCGAAAATCTCGCCGCGGTGGATGCGGAAGCTGACGCGGTCAACCGCCGTGAAATCGCCGAAGCGCATGGTCAGGTCGCGCGCTTCGATGGCGATATCCTCGCCGTCGGCAAACGGCGGCACCACGACGGCCCGGTGGCCGCGTTTTTTTTCTTCCGGCAGCAGCGCGATGAAGGCCGCCTCCAGCGTCGCAGTGCCGGTGCGTTCGTGCAGTTCCTTGGGCGACCCGGTGGCGAGAATCCGCCCCGCGTCCATCGCCACCAGCCAGTCGAAGCGTTCAGCCTCCTCCATGTAGGCGGTGGCGACCATCACGCTCATGCCCGGACGGGCTTCACGGATATGGGCAATCAGTGACCAGAATTGCGTGCGCGCCAGCGGATCGACCCCGGTGGTTGGCTCATCGAGAATCAGCATGTCCGGGTCGTGGATCAGTGCGCAGCACAGTCCCAGTTTCTGCTTCATCCCGCCGGACAGTTTGCCTGCCGGACGAGAGAGGAAAGCATGGAGGCCCGTCGCTTTCGTCAACTCATCGATGCGCCGCCGACGTTCAGCCGCATCGTGGCCGAACAGGCGGCCAAAGAATTGCAGGTTGTCTTCGACCGACAGGGCCGGGTAGAGATTCTTGCCCAGACCTTGCGGCATGTAGGCAATGGCGGGGCATACCCGGCCGCGGTGGCGTCTTGACCGCATGTCGCCGCCCAGCACTTCCACCATGCCTTGCTGGACCTTGCGCGCGCCGGAAATCAGGGCCAGCAGGCTGGACTTGCCGACCCCGTCCGGGCCGATCAGCCCGACCATGCGGCCAGCGGGCACCGCCAGATCAACGGCATCCAGCGCCATCGTCTTGCCATAGCACAGGCTGACACCGGACAGGCGCGCGACCGGGTCTCCTGGCACACTTGGCACGTTTGGCCTATTTGCCTGGATGGCGCCGGAGGCGGCAAGCGTCACTTGGCCGCCCTCACTCCGCGACCTTGATCTTGAGCGATTCAGGCCACTCGGCCTGTGGGTCCAGCTTGATCCAGGCCATGCCGGGCAGGCCGGTCTTGACCTGCTTCAGGTGTTTTTTCAGCAGCTCGGGATCGATGCGGGCTTTCACCCGGAACATGAGCTTTTGCCGTTCAACTGCGGTTTCCACGGTTTTCGGCGTGAATTGCGCGACGCTCGCGACGAACGACACCTGCGCGGGAATCACATAGCCGGGCGCGGCATCCAGCACAAGACGCACCTCGCTGCCCAGCGCGACCTTGCCGGCCACCGTCTCGGGCAGGAAGAAGGTCATATAGACATCGCTCAGATCCACCATGTTGAGCACCTTGCCGCCGGCACCCAGCACTTCACCGGGCTGAGCCACGCGATACTGCACACGGCCGTCGCGCGGCGCCTTGAGCTGGCTGTCCTTGATATCCGCCTCGATGCGCGCAATCGTCGCGGCGGCGGCCTCGACAGCGGCGCGGGCACCGGTGACTAGTGACTTGCTTGCCGCGATGGCCGCTTCGGCCGCCTTTGCCTGGGCTTTGGCCGCAGCCAATGTGGCCTGGGCGTTATGCACTGCCGCCTGATCGTCGTCGAGTTGCTGGATGGATGTCGCGCCTTCACGCGATAGCGTTTGCGAACGGGTCAGGCGCCGTTTGGCGTTATCCAGTTCGCTCTCGCGCTGCACGACGATGGCTTGCGCCGCCGCCAGGTCGCTTTCACGCATCCTGGTTTGCGCTTCGGCGCTCGCCACGCCGGTAATCGCCTGTTGCTGCTGGGCGCGCGCCTCATCGCGCTGCGCGGTGAGCACATCGATCTGCATTTGCGCCAGCACCTGGTCTGCCTGCACAAAATCTCCCTCCAAGGCGAAAATCTCGACCACGCGCCCCGCATACTTGGTGGCGACATCGATCTCGGTGGCTTCGATACGGCCATTGCCGCTGACAAAGCCTTCGCCCAGGCCTTTCGGGCGGGTCATCGTCCACACGCCCCAGGCGAGCAGCGCAATGGCAATGGCCGCAGCGGCCAGGAGCAGGTTTTTCTTGAGTGCAGGGCTTAATGGATTCATGGTGAGTTCTCGTGTGTGCTGTCGTTTTAATTTGCCTGGCGGGTTGCCGTATCCGCCGGGGCGGCAAATTCCTGGCTGCCGCCGCCCAGCGCTGCATACAGGCTTACGCGGCTGGAGAGCAGGGCGCGTCGCGTTTGCACCAGTTGCTGCTCGGCCGTGAGCAACTCGCGCTGGGCATCCAGGACTTCAAAATAAGGGGCGCTGCCATTGTCGTAACGCAACTGGGATAGCCGCGCACGTTCGGTTTGCGCCGCCAGCGTCGCCTGTGCGATGCGCACCTGTTCAGTCAGCCAGTGGCGGGCGGATAAGGCATCGGACACATCACGGAAAGCCGCCTGCACGGTCTTTTCATAATTCGTCACCGCCAGGTCGCGGCGGACTTCGGCCAGATCGAGGTTGGCGCGGTTGCGCCCGGCATCGAAAATCGGCAGCGAAAGGCTGGGCATGAAGTTCCAGGCGCGGCTGCCGGAATCGAACAGGCCATTGAGTTCGGCGCTGGCGGTGCCCGCCGAACCGGTCAAGGTAATGCGCGGAAAAAAGGCCGCGCGCGCCGCGCCGATGTTGGCCTGGGCGGCGCGCAGCTGGTGCTCGGCCGCGACGATGTCGGGGCGTTGCAACAGCAGGTCGGAGGGCAGGCCGACGCGCAGTTCCCGCGCCACGGCATCGTCGCCGAGACCGGTGTTTTCCGGCAGCGGAGGTAGCGGCGAGCCGACCAACAAAGTCAGCGCATGCGCCTGGACGGCTCGCCCCTGTTCGAGTTGCGCGGCCAGAGTTTGCGCCTGTTGCAGCAGAACTTCCACTTGTACCAGGTCCATCTTTGCGATCGCACCAACTTCAAAGCGTCGCTTAAAAATGCGCAACGATTCCTCGCGGCTGGCGATGGTCTGACGGGCCAGCGCGATGCGCTCGTCCAGTTCCCGCAGCGCAAGATAGCCGACCGCAACCTCGCCAACCAGGCTGACGGCGAAAGCGCGGCGTGCCTCATCGGTAGCGAGATAGGTTTCGAGGGCCGCATCCTTGAGGTTTCGCACCCGGCCCCAGAAATCGAGTTCCCAGGCGGCCAGCCCCACATCCACCTGATACAGACTGCCGATTTGCGTCTGCCTAGTCACATTCAGGTCGGCCGGTAGGCGCGCGCGGCTGCCATCAACGCTGGCCGCAATGGTCGGCAACTGGTCAGCTCGCTGGATGCCATAAGCGGCCCGGGCTTCCGCGACGCGCAGTACCGCGATTCTCAGGTCGCGACTGTTATCCAGTGCCCGTGCAATGAGCGCCCGTAGATGTGGATCAACGAAATAGTCGCGCCAGGCGATTTGGGGGGCGATGGAGCCATCGGACATTGCACCGGGTTGACTCTCTGTATCGGCGGGATACGCCGAGGCGACCGGCAGCGTCGGAGTTTCATGGCGGGGGGCCAGTGAGCAGCCGGTCACTGCCAGAACACCTGCCAGCGCACACAGGGAGGCTACGCCGCGCAGTTGTCCATCCAACTGCATTCGGATGGGCGCGTCTTCTCGCCGGATAGAAGCGTTCATCATCTTCTTGCTCCTTGTTACGAAGTCTCTGCGTGTAGCCACACAACATGCCTCGTCCCTCTCTCAAGGAAAAAAGTAGCTGGCTCGCAGTTGCACATAGTCCTGACCTGGGTTGGGCTGCTTGATGTCGGCATTGGAGTAGTGAGTTAGACGCAGCCCAAGCAACCAGGGTGTGCCCTGCAGTCGATGGAACAAGCCGACCGAACTGCCGAACTGAAATGTGGTCGAGATGTTTTTGTCGCCAAGATGGGTACCCGAAAACACGTTCGCGCCAACACCCAGTTCGACCCCGGTATTCGAAGCAAACCACCAACGTGCAAAGGGCGTGACGCCAACATGCAACAGATCGCGGTTGGACTGGCCAGAGGGTGCGCGCACCATCCCCAGCGAGTATTCCAGGCTCACGTCGAGGGGATGGACTGCTAACTCTCCTTGCCAGAAAGGTGCGGTTTGATAGCTCAAGGCAATACTGTGATATCCATCGAGGCTCCCGGCGAGCCCTCCCAACTCATCCGCATGGACGACGTGACTCGCGGCTACCAGCGTTGTCAGCACGAAGACAACAACCGTGCGCGGCAGAGTGTTTTTATCATTCGTCATGTTTCTCCCTCGTTATCGGACAATTGAAAACCCCACCCTCACTTGCGTCCCACGGTCCAGATTGTAATCGAGCAGGCTTTCACCGTACCCCTTGAATAACTGGAAGTACAGGAAGCCGCCCGTGCGGGCGAAAAACGGTTGGCGTAGCGGGTAGGAAAGATCGAACTGGGCGCTGCCATGCCCTGAGGTACCGTTGCGCAACTGCGTTGCCAAAAGCCAGCCGTTCTCGCGGCCATAGCGGAGAATCCAGTCCGCGTAACCCCGGTAGCGCTGGATGTCCGGGTTGTCTGATTTTTCCAGATAGCCATAAACCTTGGGTGCGAAGATCAACGTGCGTCCATCCAAAAATCCGCTGCGCCAGACGGGCTGCGCAAAGAGCGTGTTGATGCTGCGCGAACTCACGCCATCCTTGCCGTTTGATTCGTGCTCGAAACCGGCGCGCAGCACCTCGGGCATCAGGCGGCTCTCACCGTGAGTCTCTCCCTGCCAAAAGAGACTGGGCCGGTAGCTGGTATCGCGAAATGGCGACGAATTGGCGCCCAGATCCCAGATTGAAGTCTGCGTATAGCCGAAATGCAGACGAGATAGAAATGGAATCCACTGCACCGGATGGCTATCAGGGTCGAAAAGCCGGTACTTGAAGCTCAATTGGAACCGGGCAGTGGCTCCGCCACCGCCACCCACGACAAAGTACATGGGCTCATTGGCCGACAACGCCGGTTCGTCCGCGGCAAATAATTTGCTGCCTGTACCGCTGGATCGCGTGACGGGCGTCGCGTCGCTATACATGGGCGCACGCATCCGCTCGATCGGATCGGCGGCAGTGACCACGAGGGCCAGCCGGTTCGATTCGGCTCCAGCCAGATGTGCCCGAACCAGCCCTGATAGATGGGCAGGCAATACCCCGCGATACGTTCGGCGTGTGTCCTCTGTCAAAACCGGATCTACAATAGCAAGTTCCACTTCCAGCGCTCTGTCGTCGCGCACTAACCTGAGCCTGAGAGTGTCCGGCCAATCCGCCTGCGCCGCCGGTTTGACGATATCGAGCATGATCGGTGCCCCCGCGCGCGCAGTCTCGTCGGGAGTGGCGATCAGCCAAGCTGGCGCCGCGGCGGCGGCGGGTAGTGCGACCAAGCACAGACAGAGATACGCGG
>Ga0209573_1002420_pt1 | contig 23897 bp, 22 predicted proteins | sample TNRBio252014_DNA_FD_185870 | JGI IMG/M metagenome (GOLD analysis project Ga0209573, IMG submission 185870) | Wastewater treatment Type I Accumulibacter community from EBPR Bioreactor in Madison, WI, USA - TNR Reactor_6/25/2014_ DNA (SPAdes)... | ecosystem: Engineered > Bioreactor > EBPR >...
TGAAGCTCCACCGACAGGCGCCGGACGGCCCTGCCGTGAAAAATGGCCTCCGTGTCTTTGTCGGCAAAATGAAGCAGCATGAGCAAACAATACCCAAAAGCGGAAAGACGCCAAGAGGAAGTCCGCCTGTCGCAGGCTGGTTGACGATTTCCCGCCTCACCGGTAGGTGCGGGCATGAACAACTCGGTGGCGATCCTCAGCGACATCCATGGCAATGCCCATGCCCTGCGCGCTGTGCTGCAAGACATGGCAGACCACGACATCAACGAACGCGTGTGTCTCGGCGACGTGGTGGGCTATGGCGGCAGCCCCGGCGACTGCATCGATCTTCTGATGGAGCACGGCATTCCCTGTGTGCAGGGCAATCATGATGCGATGGTGACCACCGGTGTCGGACTGGATGGCGTGAAGGACGCCACGCGCCAGTCCATCGAGTGGACACGGGGCGTGCTGACTCCGGGGCAGAAAGGCTGGCTGACGGCGCTGCCCATGACGATGCAGGCCGAAGACTACGAGGCAGTGCATGCCTCCCTGCATCATCCTGGCGAGTGGGCTTATGTGCTGAGGGCCGACGCTGCCGCGCAGAGTTTTCCGCATCAAACAAGACTGGTCTGCTTCATCGGACACACGCACTCGCCTGCATTCTGGGTGGAGGGTGATGAATTTGGCGTGGACATCACTTCGATTGAAGCTTTGAGGCCAACCCGCAAGTGCCTCGTAAATGTGGGAGCCGTCGGCCAGCCGCGTGATCGCGACGAACGCGCCTGCTATGCCATCTATCGTCGTGACACCCAGGACATCCTGTGGCGGCGCGTGCCCTATGACATTGCCGGTGCGCAGCAGGCGATCATCCAGGCCGGTCTGCCAGCCTACTTTGCGCAACGGCTGGAGCTGGGGAAGTGAAGGCAGCCACATCTGTGGTGTTCAATTTGTCAAAGCGCTGAAAATGAGCGCTTTGACGCTCAAATGCCCGGCCACAGAGGTCGGAAAGCGGAGCTAAAAGGTCGGAATTCGGACCTTGGAAGGTCCGATGTCGAACCTAAAAGGTCGGCGTTCCGACCCCTGAGGCATCGATGCCGGAGCAAAAAAGGTCGGAGGTCCGACCTAACGGCTTGGAAAGTGAAGCTCCATGCTTGGACACCCGACCTGAGAGCTCGGGTGTCCGACCTGAAAGGCATCGCTGTCCGACCTCCGAGGTGCGAGCGCCCCGCCAAAAGGTGGGGCGTTTTGTCGATTTACACTGGCAGCAGCGGAGAGGAGTCTCCGCGCTCCTTTCACAGAGTTACTTCTCCACCGGCTTACCCGCAGCTTCCCAGCCGCCGAAGCCTTCGTCGAGGTGGATGAGGTTCTTGAAGCCGAGTTTTTCAAAGACTGGGAGGGCGCGCATGCTGCGGCCGCCGGCCTGACAGTGAACCAACGTGGGCTGGGTTTTGTCGAGTTTGGCGAGCTGGGCCTCGAAGTCGGCGGCCATGATGTCGATGTTCTTGGCGGTCTTGATGTGACCGTCTTTGAACTCGTCGGGCGTGCGGACATCGACGATGACGGTTTTGCCTTCAGCGATGATTTTGGCGGCTTCGTCGGCTTTGACGTGTTTGGCCTTATCTTCGGCGAATGCGAAGGCGGGAATGAGCAGGAGTAGTGCAGTGAGGAGGGTTTTCATGGAGAGTTCGGTGAAGGGTTAGGAGTGATGGGGATCATGAGGCGCAGTGGACTTCCACAGGCATACGACTGAGGCGTTGGTAGAGGCGGCGCAGAGTGAGGACGGGCCACCATCGGTAGAGGTAGATTTCGAGCGGCTTCCACATGGCGACCCAGCCGATGATGGTGAGGCCTTCGCGGGCGACGGTCTGCCAGCTTCCGGCGGGCGGCGTGAGCAGGGTGGCGGTGATCTGACAGATGCCGAGGAAGAGCAGACCGATGATCAACGAGGCGCGGCCTTCGCGCATGAGGCGCTTCAGTTCGTGCATCGTCATGTCGGCGCGATACTCGAAGTAATGCGCGACGGAGTCGGCGACGAGTTTCTGCGCATCGGCGACATCGGCAGGGCGTTTGGAGAGATGCACGAGGAGCTTCAAATTGTGCTGTTTGGGATGCTCCTGTGCCCAACTGACAATGAATTCCTCAGCGTCGTGATCCAGATCGCGCTCATGGAAGGGCGAGGGGTCCATGGAGTTGAACAACTGGTTCAACTCCGTGAGCTTGACCTCGATGAGACCGGTCATGAGCGCAATGGGATGAGCGGCTTACGCCTTCGTCGCGGCGGCGTATCCTTTCGCCACTTCGGCCCAGTTCACCACATTCCACCACGCGGCGATGTAGTCGGGGCGTTTGTTTTGATACTTGAGGTAGTAGGCGTGCTCCCAGACATCGAGGCCGAGGATCGGGGTGCCGAGATTTTCCTCCTCGACGATGCCTTTCATGAGCGGGTTGTCCTGGTTGGGTGTGGAAGTGACTTTGAGCTTGCCGTCCTTCGTGACGATGAGCCAGGCCCAGCCGGAGCCGAAGCGCTTCGTGCCGGCTTCGCCGAAGACTTTTTTGAAGTCGTCGATGCTGGTGAAGGTGCTCTGGATGGCGTCGCCGAGCTTGCCCTCGGGGCCTTTCGGGCCGCTGCCGGCGGGTGCCATCCATTTCCAGAACCAGGTGTGGTTCACATGACCGCCACCGTTGTTGCGGATCAGCATGCGCTGGGCCTCAGGGACGGATTTCAGGTCGGAAATGAGGGCGACAGGGTCGGTTTTGTCCACGCTGGCGGCCTTCAATGCGTCGCCGAGGTTCTTGATGTAAGCGGCATGGTGCTTGCCGAAGTGGATGTTCATCGTCATCGCGTCGATGTGCGGCTCCAGGGCCTCGGGGGCGTAGGGCAGGGGGGATTGCGTGAGATCAAGGGCCTGACTGCTGGTCGGGACGACGAGGGATCCGGCGAGGGCGGCGGTGCTGGTGGTGATGAAGATGCGGCGGTTCATGGTGGTAGTTTGGGTTTGTGTGTGCGGCATGATACGAAGGCGGCAGGTCCGATGTCACGGTTAAAATGACCGCGACATGGCTGTAAAGTGACGCGTGCAAAGAATTGCCGCCGTGGTAGCATTTGCCTTGTCATGGCCGCCGTTACCCATCCCCCCGAGTGGACCACTCCACAGTCCTCTTTTCGTTCCCGCGACGATTGGAGCCTGAAATGGTGGGTGATGTTCGCGCTGATCCTGTCTGTGGTGTTTCACATGATGCTCGTGGTGGGGTTCGATTTCCTGGGTGTTTCCGCCATGCAGCCGGTCAAAATGCGCGACGTGCCGGAGCGCATCCGTATCAGCGAGCAGGTGCTCAAGGAGCAGCAGGCCATCCAGCAGATCCCTGAGATCATCGCGCCGGGCAACGTGCCGGACATGAAGGCCTTCGAGCCGAATCTGGACAACTTCGACAAGCTGCAAGAGCTGCCAAAGAACCAGGAGATCGACCTCACGCCGAATGTGAAGGAGATCACGAACTTCATCCGCGCCAACGATCCCGGCGACGGCGCTCCCGGTTCTCCCAAGGCCACCGACATGGCCAAACTCCTCGCGCCGCAAACCGTGGCCGCGCCCGACATCGCCGCCGAGATGGCCAGCGTGCGGCGTGACGTGCTGTCGAAGCCGGTGTCGGAAAAACAAATGCTGCTCGATGCCGGGGCGCTCGATCCCGGCGAAGGCGGCAAAATGGACAGCGGCCTGCTCGATGCGGTGAAAAGCCAGGGCACCGCGACCGCCGCAGGCGCGCGCGTGAAGGGCTTCAGCAATCTCGACGACCTCCTCGGCGGCGGCGGCAAGATGGGCGGCAGCACCGCGCCCATCCTGATGCCCACGGACCTGCTCTTTGAGTATGGCAGCGATCAACTGGCCGAAGCGGCCCGCCTCAGCCTCATGAAGCTCGGCTTTCTCATTCAAAAGAACCCGGACTCGCTCTTCATCATCGAAGGCCACACCGACAGCTTCGGCGGCGAGGACTTCAATCTCGAACTCAGCATCCGCCGCGCGAACGCGGTGGTCTCATGGCTGCGGGAATCGCTCGGACTTGGCAGTGACCGCATCCAGGCCATGGGCATGGGCAAATCGAAGCCGATCGTGAGCGTCGCTGGCACGGTGGAACAGCAGGGCCTGAATCGCCGCGTGGAGATCAAGGTGCGGCCGAAGAAGTAACACTCACTTCAACCTCGCAGCACGCATGCCGGTCAAATCCGTGTTTCTGCATCTCACAAGGCTCTGGCTGAGCGGTGGCCGCTGGGTGGTGATGCTCGCGAGTTTGGTTTTCTTTGCCTGGTGCTATGTGCAGGCTTTTCAGTGGCAAAGTGATGCCGGTGTCGGCATCCACGAGCAGGAACGCATGTATCTCAATGCCGCCATCGAGACACGGCGTGATCTCACACCGGACTTTTCCAAGGGAGTCTCCAAGCCGCTGAACGACTGGCTGCCACACCGCACGGATGGCATCGTGCGTCCGCTGTGGCCTTGGCTTGCGGCTTGGAGCGTCGCCGCCGATCATGCGCCAGCCACCGCGTCATTGAGCGCCGAGGATCACCAAGTGCTGCGCTCCGGCAAACGCTGGCTCTTTGGCCTGAGCCTGGGATTCCTGCTGATGCTCGGTCTGGCGGCGGCGCGGGCCTTTTCGGTGCCTGCGGCCCTGCTGACGATCTTGACGATCGGTTTTGGCGTGCTGCTGCCCTCGGCGGCGGTGTTTTCGCCCGATGTGCTGTTTCAGCTCCTGTTCTTGCTCACCTGGGTGTGTTGCATCGCGGCGCTGAAGCGCAATTCGCTCTGGCTCTATGGCATGATCGGTTTTTTCTCCGCTCTGGCCAATCTCACACTGCCCACGGCAACGACGCTGGTGCTTGTTTTCATCTTCGTGAGTACTCTGCGCTGGCTGTGGGGGCTGATCGTGGCGAGCTGGTTCCAGGAAAGCGGTACCACGCTCTGGGTGTGGCGGAATCACTGGCTGGGCATGATTTTGCTCGTCGCCTGCCACTTGATCACCGTGGGGCCGATGCTCGCGCATTCGAAGGAGAAGCTGGGCGATGCCGCGCCGTTCTTCTGGCGCTGGTTCGATGATGAAAACGCCATGCGCCAGTGGACGGCGGAGCATCAGACCCACGAGTCCCTTCAGGCCGTGTCAGCGGGCGAGCTGCCCAGCTATGCGAACTATCTCGAATTCCATGCTTCCGACGCGGTGAGCGAGCGCCTGAGCCTAGGAAGCCAGCAAATGATTCAGGCCGTGCTGCAATGGCCCTGGCGTTTTGATTCGCTGCCGCATGAGCGCGGCGTCTTCGTGGCCGCGCTCTCGGCGGTGCTGATCCTGCTCATGCTCATTGTTTGGTTCGTGGCCCCGCGTGCCGCGCATGCCGGGCAGGCATTGCATCCTGAGACCGCGCCGCTGGCGTTTTTCACGGTGCTGGCCTTCGCGGTCTGCACGCTCGATTTCGGCTGGGACATGCCGGTTTTGACCTGGGGCAGCCGCCACCTCGCGCTGTATCCGCCATTGGTGCTCAGCCTGCTCTGGGCCAGCGAGTCCCTGGTGCATCGCGCCCGGCGGCGGCAGATGCGGCTGCCGGTGTTCGTGATTTATGAGACGATTCTGTGGTCGCTGTGCGTCCTGGCCATCTGGCGAGTGATCGCGGTCTTGCAGCCCGTCCCTTTCACGGCATGAATGCGCCCCCTGATTCATGGCCGCACCCAAACATCGTTTCATCCTCTGCTTCGACTTCGACGGCACCCTCGTGCATCCAGAGAGCGACCCGGTGTATCATCCCGGCTTCGGGCAGATGATTCAGGTGCTGCGTGGCCAGGGGGCCGCGTGGGTCATCAACACCGGGCGTAGTCTCAGCCAGACGCTGCAAGGGCTCGCGCAATACGGCATCTTTTCGGAGCCTGATTTCATCATCGCCGAGGAGTGCGACATCTATAAGCCCGGCTTCTTCAGCCGCTGGAAGGATTACGGCTCATGGAACCGCCTGGCGCGCCGTGCCCAGGAGCGCTTCGTCAGAGACCACCAGCCTTCGTTTCAAGCCATCAAGCTGATGGTTGAGACACAGACCCACGCCTCCTTCATCACGGGTGGTGAGGGAGAGATGGGCATCGTCGGCACCACGGATGCCGAGCTCGACGGCATCTGCGCCTACATCGATTCGCACACGCGGCAGTTTCCGGACATCGGCTACCATCGGAATGGCATCTACCTGCGCTTCTCCCACAGCGGCTACAGCAAAGGCACCGCGCTGAGCGAGCTGGCGCGCCTGCTCGGACTCGACGCGTCCGCCTGCTTCGCCGCTGGTGACAATTTCAACGACCTCAGCATGCTCGACCCACGCCACGCCCGTATGATCGCCTGCCCGGTCAACGCGCTCGATCCCGTGAAGCAGATCGTGCATTCCTACGGCGGCTTCATCGCCACCCGCCCCGCCAGCGAGGGCATGATGGAGGCGCTGACGCACTTCTTCGGCGGTGCCCCGTCTCCGGCGGCCTGATGGTTCCTCCGCAAAACGGCCCGTGCGCAAAAAGCGCCGCACCGTGCGCATCACGACAGGTCTGAACAGCACCGTGAGATGATTCACCGGCAGCACGGCGAAATCCGCCTGCCCTTCCACCTGGCCGCCCTGCGTGGAGACGATGCCGTCGTGCTCCTCGCCGAGCACATGGCCGAACAATCGCAGCGTGCCCTTGTTTCCCATCAGCACGCCGGTTTCAGGCGGCAGCGGGCCGAGCGCCTTCGGTGTGTGATGCGGTTCCGTGCCCAGCTCATCCATCACCGGCCCCAGCACCCAGCGCGGCCAGCCCAGCGGCTTCACCCAGTCGATGATCTCACTGCCCTGGTTCGGTGGCACCAGCAAAACGGCGCGTCCAAGCGGAAACGCCGGATCACGCCGCGCCGCCCACGCGCGAAACACAATGCCGCCGAGTGAATGCGTCACAAAATGCACCCGCGAACCCGCTGCCATCTCCAGTTTCGCCAGCCCCGGCTCAATGTGCCGCTCCACCGCCTCCGCAATCGAAACGCGGTGCGAAGGATAGCCAATGCTCCTCACCCGATAGCCGCAAAACCTCAACCACAGCGCTACCAGCCACATGCTGCGCGGCGTGCGCCCGAGTCCGTGGATGAGGACGACGGTGTCGGTGGTGGAAGTCGGACTCATTAGGCGGCGAATACGTCACCGTGAAACGGGAAGGCACGGAAATCAATTGGCCGCCTTCTCCTGCGCATCTCGCGGCTTATAGTGCTCTTGCATGAAACTTGGAAGATTGTTCCAGAGTTTCTGAGGAACGTCCATGCCGTCGTAGATCAATCCTGGGCACGCGCCAGAGTCCGTGAAATCGAAGTACTTGAAATAGCCGAGGTCGCGGCGGCCTCGGACGTGATCATTCTGGCTGTGAAGCCGGGTGACATGCAGGCGCTGTGCGAGACGCTGGCTGAGGTCAAAGGCTCGCGACTTTACCCCAGCATCGCAGCGGGCATTTCTCTCGCGCATTTGGAGACGTGGCTGGGGGGCAAACAGCGCGTCATCCGCAGCATGCCAAACACGCCCGCGCTCGTCGTCGTCGGCGCGGCGGCGTTTGCGCGTGGCAGCAAGGCCAACGCGAAGGATGCCGCGCTCGCCACGAAGATCCTCGGCGCGGTCGGTACTGCGGATGAAGTTTCGGAAAAGCTGCTCGATGCCGTCACCGGTCTCTCCGGCAGCGGTCCGGCCTACGTTTACACCGTGATCGAGGCGCTGGCCGATGGCGGCGTACTGATGGGCCTGCCGCGAGCCGCCGCCGTGCGTCTCGCCGCGCAAACCGTCGCCGGAGCCGCCGAAATGGTGCTCCTCAGCGGCAAGCAGCCCGCCGCGTTACGCGATGAAGTCACCAGCCCTGGCGGCACGACGATCGCGGGTCTTGAAAAGCTGGAGCAGCACGGCTTGCGCAACGCCCTGATCCAGGCCGTGCGTGCCGCGACAGAGAAGAGCAAGGCGCTGGGGGCTTGACCGTGATCGGGATCAGACTCCCAGCTTGAACCCAAACTTGTGGGTGTAGCCGATGTAAGCCAGTGCAGCGCCGACGATCACCGCCATGAGCACCACGAGGGGCGCGGCGAGCACGCGGCGCTTGGCGAGGACCGGCAGGAAGCCGAGCACCAGCCACAGCGCGATCTTGATCCACACCCAGGTGGGCATCGCGCCCATGATGCCGAGCTTGGCCAGCATGCCGAAGCCGGAGACCAGGCTGATGACCAGGCCGATGCCATGCCACATCATGGCCTTCTTGGCGCCTTCGCTGGAGAGCAGGCCGCCGAAGCCGATGAAGACGAATATCAGGCCGATGAGATGGAGGAAGTGGTAGGTCTGGAGGGACATGGCTGAGTCTGTGGCCCATAGAAACGCCTCCCACAAGTCCGGCGATGCGATGATTTCGCATCACCGTTCCTGCAAGTTGCCTCAGCCAGCCTCGCCCACCTTCTCACCGGCGAGCTTGGCGGCGCGTTCGGCGAGTTCGATGTGGAACTGTTCGGGGGTGGGTTCGGCACCCTTGTTGCGGGTGCGCTCGAACCAGTCGGCGAAGATTTCACCGTCCTGGCGCTCGGCTTTGAAGGCTTCGAGGAGGGCGCGGACTTTGACGGGCACGTCTTCACCGAGGACGGACTTGTATTCGAGGCCGGCGAGGCGGTTTCCACGGATGCTGCCGCCGACGAACATGGCGTACTTGTTTGGCGAACGACCGACGAAGCCGAAATCGGCGTTGTAGGGACGACCGCAGCCGTTGGGGCAGCCGGTCATGCGGAAGAGGATGGGTTCGTCGGCGAGACCGAGTTCGCGGAGTGCTTCGTCGATCTTATCCATGAAGCCGGGCAGGACGCGCTCGGACTCGCTGAGGGCGAGACCGCAGGTCGGCAGGGCGACGCAGGCGTGGGCGACTTTGCGGGCGCGGGTCATGCCGTCGCTGTGGACGACGCCGTGCTTGGCGAGGATGGCATCGACGGCTGCTTTCTGCTCGGGAGCGATTTCGGCGATGATGATGTTTGTGTTCGGTGTGACGATGAGGGGCAGGTCGAGCGTCTGGCACAGCTCGGTGAAGGCACTGCGGTAGTGCGGGCCGTTTTCGCGGTCCACGATGCGGCCCATGCTGACATGGACGGCGCAGTAGAGCTTGCCGTCGCCTTGCTCGTGCCAGCCGAGGTTGTCCTCGACGGTGTCAAATTTGAGTTCTTTGGCGGGAAAGGTCTCGATGCCAGGCAGGCGACGCACCACTTCGGCGCGGAAGCCGTCGAGGCCCATGGTTTGCACGGTGTATTTGAGGCGGGCGTTTTTGCGCTCGGTGCGGTTGCCGTGGTCGCGCTGCGTGGTGACGACGGCCTCAATGGCATCGACGACATTGGCACGTTTCGCGTAAAGCAGCGGCTGGCCGAGGAACGGACGTGTGCTGAGCTGACCGTGGCTCATGCCAAAGCCGCCTCCGACGGTGATGGTGTAGCCCTCGACCTCGCCATTCACGACGTGCGGCACGAGACCGACGTCCTGGGAGTAGATGTCCGCGTCATTGAGCGGCTGGATGGCAACGCCGATCTTGAATTTGCGAGGCAGATAGACTTTGCCGTAGATGGGATCGTCGCCCTCGGGAGCCTTCGTGGCCTCACGCACAGCGGGATTGACCTCGGGGTCTTTGATCCACTCAGGATCGACCTTTTCACCATCGAGCCAGATGTCGGCATAGGCGCTGGAGCGCCACAGGAAGCGCTGGCTGATCTCTTCCGTGAGCTTCTGGGTGTCGAAATGGACGGCGTCCTTGATCGGAGCGGCGGGGCCCATGGTGTTGCGCACGACATCTCCGCAGGCGCCCATGGTGCTGAGACCGCTGTGGCAGACGTTGTGGATGACCTCTTTGAGGCCGCCTTTGAGCACGCCGTGGAGCTGGATGCCCTGGCGGTTGGTCAGGCGCATGTTGCCGAAGGCCTTGGTGCAAAGATCGTCATGGATGAGCCACTGCTTGGCGGTGATGCGTCCGCCGGGCATCTTGCTGCGGATCATGAAGCTCCAGGCCTTTTCGAGCTTGGCCTTGGTGCGCTCGGCGCGGACATCGCGGTCATCCTGCTGGTAGGAACCGTGGTGTTTGAGGAGAATGTTGCTGTCCTCCGGGATGTTCGGGATGCTGGTGTCAGCGAATAGCTCGGCGAGCTGGCCACGGAGGCCGGCGGAGGCGAGTTTGATGTCTTCAACGGAGGCTTTGCTCATAAAAGTAGTGGCGAGGAATGGGGGCGGGCAGACTGGCGTAGAATGCCGTGAAAGCAAGCAGCGGCAAGAGTTATTATCAATAAAGTCTATCGGTTTTATATAGAAACGCGTTAGAGGCGCGTTTTAACTGTGGTCCTCGGCCCGACCGGGTTCGTTTGAAAGCCCCCCACAAAATTAGCTAGGCAAAACGCAATTTTGATCGTTTCCTAGGTCACTGCCATGACCCACCGCCTTCTCCTCGCCCTTGTTGTGCTGACCAGCACGGCCTCCGCCGTCGATTACCGGACCCAGATCTCCCCGATCTTCCGCAACAAATGCTTCGCCTGCCACAGCGTGACCAAAAAGGTCAAAGGCAAGCTGGCCATGGATGACAACAAGATCGCCGAGCAGATCGGTGCTGGAAAAAACATCATTCCTGGCGAGCCGATGAAGAGCACGCTCTTCATCAGTTGCACGCTGCCTGATGACGACACCGACGTCATGCCCCCGGATGGCAAAAACCGCCTCACAGCCGCCGAGATTGACACACTCAAGGCCTGGATCACCGAAGGTGCCAGCCTCACAGGTGGGGGGGCGGCTCCGGCTGCCGCGCCCACAGCCGCCCCTGCCGCAGGTGGTGACGGCCCGCTTCTGAAATGGACCAGCAGCGATGGCAGAGCCCTCGAAGCCCACTTCATGGGACTCCAAGGCGACGGTGTTCTGCTGAAGGTTCCCGCCACGGGCGTCACCCATATTTTCCCGCTGGCCAAGCTCTCCCCTGAAAGCCAGGCACAGGCCAAGTCTGCGACGAAGTAGCCATGAAGCACGTCCTCTGCACGGCTGCATTCATCGCCATGATGTTCTGCGGCACGGCGGCGGGCGAAGTTCGTTTTTGGACGAATACCAGCGGTCAGCTTATCGAAGCCGAGATGGTCGGGGTGAATGTACCGAAGCGTGCGGTGAAAGTTCGCCTTAAGGACGGCAAGGAATTCGAGATCGCCATCGACAATCTCAGCCCGCCTGACAAGGCCTATGCCAAAGAGCATTGGTTGGTGATGCAGAATGCCCCGGCAAGTTCAGAGGGTGATTCCGCCAATCGGACACCTGATGCAGGGCTCCAAAACCTGCCGCCGCGTTATCGTTCACGTCTCAGTCCTGACGCCCGACTCAAGGCGATCCTCGAAGGCGGGGGCACAGCCGAAATCGAAGCCGCCGTGGTGCGCTCTCTGGGCGGCCTCAAGGTCAGTCAGAACCCCGACGGCTCCTGGGGTCGTGCCAACAAAGGAGCCATGACCGGTTTCGCTCTCCAATGCTATCTCGGTCATGGGGAGACGGTGGATTCGGCGGAGTTTGGAGACACGGTCATGAGGGGACTCCTCTACCTCATCACTCTCGCAAAGCAGAACCCGCATGGTCTTCTCACGGAGGCGTGGGCAGGCCAGAAAGGCGGGGCAGGCACCTATGAGCATGCCATTGCCACCGTCGCTCTGGGTGAGGCTTATGTCCTGGCAAGGCTTGGTTCCAAAGCTCTTCCCGGCATGCGTGAGGCTTTTGAACAAGCCGTCGAGATCATCATCAGCCAGCAGACCAAACGCGGTTCCTGGACCTATGGCGGCCAGGACATGGTTTACAATCCGATTGGGGGCGCAGACCTGTCTCTCGCGAACTGGCACTTCCAGGCGCTACACCTCGCCAAGGAAACCGGCCTGCAATTGGGTGCCCTGGAGGCCTGCATCAAAAAATCCGTCGGCTACATCGAAACCATGCAGACCAAAACGGGTGGTTTCGGTGGCTCCACCCGCGACGCGCATTACAACCAGTGGAGCCTCACGGGTGGAGCGCTGGCTGGAATACAACTGCTCGCCACGCAGCCCAAGCCCGCTGAGACCAACAAGGCCGTCACGTTTCTTGCCGACTTCATCTCCGCCGAGCCGCTCGACTGGAACAAGAACTGCAATCTCTACAGTTGGCATGGCTACACCACGGGCTTGTTTCTCGCTGGCGGTGAGGTCTGGAAACAATACGCCCGGCAGCTCATGCCGCAGCTCCTGGCGGCCCAGGAGCCCGACGGCAGCTTCAAGCGTGGCAGACCCAACTGGCCTGCAAGCGATGCCGCCGACGCCATCTATCGTCAGACGCTATGCACGCTGATGCTGGAGGTGTTCTACCGCTTTGCGCACTGAGCAGGACCGCCGGACGGCTACTTCAGAGCAAACATCGACTCCGCCACCCGCTGCCCATTGATCTGCAACTCGACACGATGCTTGCCGGGATGATGCTTCCGCGTCGTGAAATCACGAATCACCTGGCTCTTGCTCAGTTCAAGCGTGCCACGCGCTGGCAGATCGACCTCGGTCCACTTGAAGACCTTCTCGGCGCTCACGCCACGCGCCTTCACATAGTGAATGACGTAGTCCACCGCGAGACGCTGCGATTGACGGCTGGTCGAGGTGATCACGGCGGTCAGCGTGAGCCGTCCACCGAGTTCGAGACATTGCGGTGAAGCTTTGAGCGTGGCGGTGACCTCGGCTTTTTTGCCAAACCCAAACAGTTTCAGCGCGCGCGGATGTCCACGCTTGATCAACGTGCGGCAGGCCTGCTTGGCGATCCAGCGCAAGTGCTCGCGCTCCAGCTCCCAGGACTCAAGAAGCTGCAAAACAAACTCAGGATGATCCTTCGTGATGTCATTGAGATGATTCGCCACCGAACGCCGCACAAACAGCGATTCATCATCCTTCAACGCCTCCAAAATCACCTGCGTCGGCGAAGGGTCGCGCACCAGCGCACTCAAACGCATGCCCCACGGCAGACGCGGCCGTGAACCCTCGCTCGCCAGCCGCCGCACCTTTTCATCCGCGTCCTTCGTCCACTGCCCGAGCGTTTTCAGCGCCCGCTCCTGATCCGCCACGATGAACGGCCTCACCGCGAACTCCGAAGAGCCAAACACCGTGAAAAATCGCAGTGCCTCCATCGAGAAGTCGAAATCTTCGCGCCCGAAGGTGGCCACGAAGTCGCCGAGGAAAATGGTCACAAACTCATGCCCGAGCTTGGGCGCGAGCTTTTGCAGCACGCGCACCTTTTGCTGAAAAGATCCCGGCAGCGCTGCATCCGTCGCCACCGCACACTGATGCAGACGTTCCATCAGCGTGCGCTCCTCCAGTCCATCGAGAACGAGCTTCAAAAACGTCTTCGCATCAAACTTCGGCGCGAGCTGGGTCAGTTCGCGTGCGATGGCGCGGTAGCGGGCTTCATCAAACCAGTCTTTGAGTTGGGCGGGGGAGGATTCGTCGGGCATTGTCGGAATAGGTCACTTCAACTTGGCAAACGCCGCGCGCAACTCCTCCAGACTGCCAATCGTGATCACAACTTCGTATTCAAACACGAGTCCAGGTTTCAACGCGAAGGTTTGAATCGGCGCGAGGTAGCTGCAATCGCCTTTGTTGCCGTTGCGCACGCGATAGCACGTTACTTCGCTCGTGTGTGGCATGAACAGGCCGATGCCGTGATCGTTTGGATCCACCCACGCGCACCATGGCTCGCCGACCTTGAAGTATTCGTTTGGGAATCCCGGCTGCTGGCGCGTGAGCTTCTTTTCAGCATTCACAAACACCAGCGTGTCGAGTTTGGGCATCACAAACAATGCTGGCAGTTCCTGATGACGTGGTTTGTGCTCTTTCTCGCCATTCCAAGTCATCCTGAACTTCAGCCGCGCCAGTCCGCCATCGAGTCGCAGCCATTCCTCCATCACGCACTCGGGAGTGAGCGCGCCCGTGGCCCAATGACGCGGTTTCGTCTTCGCATAGAAGCTCGTCGCGTCCGCTTTCGTCTCGACGACCACCGCTGGCTCGTTCTTCCAGCTCCCACCCTGCACCGGGTTGTGGCGCCAGGGTTTGCCGTTCCAGTCGCTGCCGTCTTCATCGCCATAATACGACTGCTGCACATAGCGGCCCACGTCGTAGGCGTTGAGAAGGTTGTCCTGCGAGCCCGAGGCGGAGAACCAGCCGATGCAGGCACCGGCGTTCAGATTCACTCCGAGCCGGATCTCGCCGTTGTCGAGGTAATGCCAGTCTTCCGCTGCATGAAGAGGCAGAATAAGCAGAAGGGCAGGGATGAAACATTTTGGCGACACTCTTGCAGCCTCGCGGCATCTCGCCAAATGCGCAAGCATGCCCGCCACCTCCCGCCGCCTTCATGCCTTCACCGAATCCGTCATCCGCGCGATGACGCGCCTCTCGAACCAGCATGGCGCGATCAATCTTTCCCAGGGCTTCCCCGACTTCAATCCGCCGGAAGAACTGCTCGCCGCGCTCGAACGCGCCACTCGTGGTCCGTTTCATCAATACGCCGTGACCTGGGGCGCTCCGCGTTTCCGGCAGGCATTGGCGAAAAAGATCACGCATTTCTCCGGCACGCCCGTCGATCCCGATCAGAACCTCGCCGTCACCTGCGGCAGCACGGAGGCCATGATGTGCGCCATGATGACCTGCTGCGAGCCGGGGGACAAAGTCATCGTCTTCTCGCCCTTCTACGAGAACTACGGCGCGGATGCCATCCTCTCCGGCGCGGAACCGATCTACGTCCCGCTGCGTCCGCCGCAGTTCGGCTTTGATCCTGATGAATTGGCACGCGCTTTTGCCCAGGGAGCCAAAGCCATCATCGTCTGCAATCCGTCCAACCCGACCGGCAAAGTCTTCACGCGTGCCGAGTTACAGATGATCCTCGACCTCGCCGAAAAGCACGACGCCTTCGTCATCACCGACGAACCCTACGAGCACATCGTCTATGCGCCGCATGAGCACGTTTACATGCACACGCTGCCCGGAGCCGCGGAGCGCGTGATCGTGTGCAATTCGCTCTCCAAGACCTACTCCATCACTGGCTGGCGGCTCGGTTATGTGCAGGCCGCGCCGCACATCATCGCCCAGGCGCGCAAGGTGCATGACTTCCTCACCGTCGGCGCCGCCGCTCCGCTGCAGGAGGCCGCCGTCGCCGGACTGGAGCTGCCGGACAGCTACTACCAGGGCCTGCGCGATCTCTACACCGCGAAGCGCGATGTCTTTCTGAACCACCTCCGCGCCACCGGCCTGCCGTTCACCGAACCCCATGGCGCTTACTACGTGCTCATGGACATCTCATCGCTCGGCTTCGCCACCGACGCCGAAGCCGCCGAATGGTTCGTGCGCGAGATCGGCGTGGCCGGCGTCCCCGGCTCCAGCTTCTTCCGCGAACCCGAGCACCGCTTCATCCGCTTCCACTTCGCGAAGAAGGAGGAGACGCTGGATGCGGCGGGGATGAAGCTGGAGAGGTTGAGGAAGGGGCGGTGACTGTCCGCTATTGTGCGTGCTCACGCACCAGTTGGATTGAGTTGCCTTCTTTGAAGTTCTGAAACGACGCGCATAACGCCATCTGCGATGTTTTTGGCAGCTTCGTCACGGTCAGGCCACGCTGTGAGGGGGCGGCCATCTGCGGGAAGTGCCAAGAGATGACCAAATGGCGCGGCCTGCCATCCACAATGCCTTAGGATAACTGGGACAACTACAGAACGCCCATCGGCGTGCTGTCGGAGAGCCTGTTGCATCTCAACATCGTAACAATAGTCGGAAGCCAAAAAGCTGGCGCTAACGAAAAGTAGAATGATGTCAGACGAAGAAAGGTAACTCGTAATCGCTCCGTCGAGCGGTGTGCCAGGAAGGAGTTTGCGGTCCCACCACTTGCGAATCTTTCCCATCCGGTCGTAAAGAACGAGATGCTCTCGGACGAGAGTCATCAAAGGTTCGTCAGCATGGGAATAAGACAGAAAGATGTCGTATGGCCTGCTTGGGATCTCCGGCGGCAGGGATGGAGTAAGTGGAGTGTGAAGCGTGGCACAGACAGGAGACAGCATGGCAGTTGAAGACTGTGCGAATTGCGGCGGCAGGGTGGCGGTGCCAGCGTCTAAGTGGGAATAGCGCTGCTGAATAAGCTGGCATACTGCCTGCACGTCTTGGTTTTGCTGGAGTCTCTTATCAGCGCAAAGCTCCATTAGAAGCCTATATTGAAGCTGCGGAGGAAAAGCACGAAGGTTTTCGAGCAGCGCGGTCCGCTTGTTACCGGCTTGAAATGGATATGTCGCATGGGGAATGCGAATATCGTGATCGACAGCGAACGCGTTACAGTATGAGACCAGTTTCGGACCCGACAGGCCATTGTTCGTTTCCGCGATAACATCGGCTGCGTGACTCAAAACAGAGATTGTTATTCCGTCATTCATCGGGAGAGCGCGTGCTAGGGTCTGACTTGTTAGTGATGACCAAAACAGTTGGTTTTGTATGCATTGCCGCAAGCGACTGTCGTGTTAGGCGCTGACGGAATTTTTGGTTTCATGAAAGCCGATTTTGACGCTCTGGCCTTCATAAGCAACACAACTGTCAGCTTCGAGGATCGATTCTCCCTGCGAGTTCCGACTCCCAGCAACTGACGCCAGCCACTACAAGTTCGCCGCATACGCCTGCAGCTCACGGTATTCGATGAGGATGCGCTTCACCGCAGCGACGGTCGCTTTGACCTGCGCGTCCATCGGCGCGAGCGCGGGAGTCTCGAAGACGATCTCCAGCGCATGCGGTCGCTGCTCCGGCGGAGCGCTGAGGATGCCGAGGTAGCCTTCCTTGATGATGCCGCGTGAGGCGAGGAAGCCGTCGATGATGTGCTGCTCGTTGCGCGGCAGAAATTCGCTCGATGCTTGCAGCGCAGGCTCCAGCAGGTGCTCGCTGAGCAGCGCGCCGCTGACGAAGCCGTAGCAGCCGTCGGAGGTGTCGTCGGAATGCAGCGAGATGATGCCGTCGTATTTCTCACGGCGCAGTTCGCCTTCGAGATACACCACCTCGGGCTCGGTGGAGCCGCGCCAGAACTCGCGGTTCAAATCGAGACCGCTGTGGCTGTGACGCGTGCCGAGGGCGAGGCCGGTGGGATTGCAGACCGGGTAGAAATGCAGCTCGTAGTCGTGCCGCGCCTCCGGCTGCTCCGCCGCCCAGCGGATGAGCTCCTGCGCGGCCAGCGTGCCCGCCTCCTCATCGCCATGAATGCCGGCGAAGATGCCGATCTTGATGCCGTGGCCGGATCGCAGCGGCTTGCTGACGATCTTCGGGATGAAGAGGGTGTTTTCAGGCGATGGAGAGTTCGCGGGCATCAGAAGAAACGGCGGCTGAACTCAATGTAGCCGAAATCGGTGTCGCCGCTCCTCACGGTGCTCTCGGTGAAGCCTCCGGCGGTGAAATGCGCGTAGCCGAGGATCAGCTCGGTCTTGTCGCCGAGGTTGAAACGGGTGCGGAGGTCGAACTCGTGGCCGATGAAGCTGCCGCTGGCACCGGTGGCGTCGCGGGCATTGTTGGCACCGGCGAAGCGGTCAGTGGCGCTGTCGAGCCAGTACCAACTGTAGCCGAGGTCGAAGCGGAAAGTCTTGGACGGAGCGGCCTCGAAACGCAGTTTCGGAGCGCGGATGTTTTCAAAGACGATGTAATCGTTCGCCGACCATGGACGACCAAAACCAAAGAAGCGCTCGAAGCGGTTGTCGGTGCCGTCGTTGGGATCATGGTCTCCCGAGGCCTGGCCGTAAAAGAGGCTGAGACGCGGCTTCCACGGCAGCTTGAAGTTGTAGCCGATCTCGGCGGTGGCGGACCAGGCGCGGACTTTTTGCGGGCCGTTTTGCCCGAACTGGTAGTTGAAGCTCGCATCGTAGTCGAAGCCGGTGCCCGCGATGACGCCGTAGCCACGCAGGCCTGGATTATGAACCATGCGCTCGGCCACTCCGGCATGGGCGGACTGATGCAGCGCCAGATAGTAAGGCTCCAGCGTGATGATCTCCGCCCAGCCGCGCCAGTGGCCGATGACGGCATACACCCACTGCTGCTCGACGGGGCGGTCCCATTCATGCAGATCCCGCCGCAAGGGCTGCACGGCGAGGAGATCGACCTGCCAGTCGTTGCTTTCCTGGCCGAGCGCGGCGTGGAAGCCCTGAAAGGTGTTCGCGGTGTTGCGCCACTGGTTGTTGCCGAGCAGGCGGCGGTCGAGGAACTCGAAATTGTGGATGCCGTAGCGGATGAAGAACGGGCGGGCATTCCCTAGCGCGTCGCGGCCGAGCAGATCCTTGAAATGCAGTTCGGCGTAAAGCCGGATAAACTCAAACTCGTCCGTGTCACGCGTGTCCTGCGGATAACGGCTGTGGTAGCGGCGGGCGTCCTGCATTTCGACCGCGAAGCGGAAGGGATCGAGGATGTCGTGGATGCCGACGTAGGCCCGTGTGCGATGCAGGAAAGGCTCGTCCAATCCGGCCTGCGCCCGGCGGATGTCATCGTCGCGATATTCGTAGCGAAAGCGATAATCGAGCCCGAGGTCGAGCCACGCGGCGTTTTTGAGGAAGTCGATGCCGGTCTCCGGCGCATGACGCGCATACTTCGGCGGATCGGGATCGCGTGTAGTGCTGTAGCTCTGCGGCGCACGGTAAAAGCTCTCCGCGAGAAGCGACGTGGAGAGGAGGAGCAGCAGAAATGACGAGCGAACCGGCATGAGGAAGGCGGAGTCCAACCTGCGTGCCCTCATCTGGCGGCGAGTTCAAGCGTGATGGCAAAAGTTTGAAGGAAAAGCGCCCCGGCAATGCGTTTGTTCACGCTCTGTCCATCTGACCATGAAACTCACGACTCTGACCCTCCTCCTCGCTTCACTGGCGCTCTCCGCCCGTGCCGAATTGAAACTCCCCGCCATCATTGGCGACAACATGGTGCTGCAGCAGAAGCAGACGAACCCGCTCTGGGGCTGGGACACGCCGGGCACGGAGGTGACGGTGACGTTTGCCGGTCAAACCAAGAGCGGCAAGGCCGGTGCGGACGGCAAGTGGACGGTGAAACTCGATCCTGTGCCCGCGAACGCGAAACCCGCGACGATTTCAATCAAGGGCAGCAGCACCAAGGAACTCAAGAACGTGCTCGTCGGCGAGGTGTGGATCTGCTCCGGCCAGTCGAACATGCAGTGGAGCGTGCAAAGCTCCTGGGATGCTGATTTGGAGATCGCCTCCGCGAAGCATCCGCTCATCCGCCTCATCACGGTGCCAAACGTCGGCACGCAGGAGCCGCAGCAGGATTTCAAAGGCGCGTGGGCCGAGTGCTCGCCCCAGAACGTCGGCGGCTTCAGCGCCGTGGGCTTCTTTTACGGCCGAGTGCTGCACAACATGCTCGATGTGCCTGTCGGCCTGATCAACAACGCCTGGGGTGGCAGTGCCGCCGAAGCATGGGTGAATCGCGGCGAACTGGAGAAAGATCCGCGCTTCAAGTTGCTCTCGGAAAACACAAAGAAGAACGAGGCTTTCCTCAGCTCCGACGCCGCCAAGAAGCAGTATGAGACGAATCTCGCCAACTGGAAGAAACAGGCCGACGAAGCAAAAGCAGCCGGCAAACCTTTCACTGCACGCGCTCCTGCTCCGCCTGAAAACTGGCTGCGTGGCAATGCCCGCCCAGGTAACATCTACAACGGCGCTTTGCTGCCCACCATCGGCTACGGCATCAAGGGCGCGATCTGGTATCAGGGCGAAAGCAACGCCGGCCGCGCCTACGAATACGCCAGCCTCTTCCCCTTCATGATCCAGAACTGGCGCAACGAATGGAAGCAGGGTGATTTCTCCTTCTACTGGGTGCAGCTCGCCGACTTCATGGCTGAAAAAACCGACGCCGAGCAGGCCACCGCCAGCCAGTGGGCCGAACTGCGCGAGAGCCAGACCAAGACACAGAACGCCATCAAGAACGGCGGCCAGGCCGTCATCATCGACCTTGGCGAATCCAACGACATCCATCCGAAGAACAAGCGCGACGTGGCCGAACGCCTCGCCCGCTGGGCCTTGGTGAAGGATTACGGCATGAAGCTGCCGTATCGCAGTCCTGAGTTCAAATCCGCCGAGTTTGCGGGTGCAAAGGCCATCGTCACGCTCGACACCTTCGGCAGCACGCTGCGAACCGTCGATGTCAGCGAGGTGAAGGGTTTCGTCCTCTGCGGCGAAGACAAAAAATGGGTCTGGGCCAATGCGAAGATCATCGGCAAGGACCAGGTCGAAGTCAGCTCTGAGACCGTCGCCAATCCGGTCGCTGTCCGCTACGCCTGGTCGGACAATCCCGTGTGCAATCTCTTCACTACCGACGGCCTGCCCGTCACCCCCTTCCGCAGCGACGACTTCGAGATGCTCACCAAGCCGAAGCAGCCATAACCCGGCCGTTTGCGTCGATTTCAAATTCAAAGGCACGACCACAAGGTCGTGCCTTTTTAGTGTCCGCACCACTCTCGGCGAACTGAAAGCGCGACATCCAAGGAAGCCGTTCAAACAGCCGCATGTTGAAATTTCAACATGCGGACTTGACGAGCGGCCGATGGTGTTGAAAAATCAGCACCCATGTGGGACGACAAACATTCCAATGAGTTCAGCCGCCGCGAGCGGCAGGTGATCGAGATCGTGATGAAGCATGGGCGGGTCTCCGCGCGTGAGATTGAGGAGAAACTGCCGGACGCGCCGACTTACTCGGCCGTGCGGTCAATCCTGCGGCTGCTGGTGGAGCGCGGGCTGCTGAACAAAGTGCAGGAGGACGGGCGCGACTGGTTCTCGCTGCCTGTCTCGCCGAAGAAGGCCCGCGTGAGCGCCTTGCAGAGCTTTGTGGGGCGGTTTTTTGAGAATTCCGCCGGGGAGGCCGCGCTGGCGCTGCTAGGACAGAAAAACGTGAAGCTCTCCGCCGAGGAGGCGGAAAAACTGATCCAACTCATCGAGGAGGCTCGGAAGCCATGAACAACATCATCGAACATCTGCTGCGATTTCTGACCCTGAACCCCAACCTAGGCCTGCTGATGTCCGCCGCGCTCACGAGCACCGCGGTGGTGTGCGTGGCGTGGGCGCTCGCGTTGCAGTTGCAGCGGCGTTCGGCACGGGCGCGGGTGCTGGTGTGGCGGATCACAGTGGTGACCCTGCTGGTGGTGGCTGGATGGCGTTTGATGCCTGACGCGCCGCCTCCACCTGCGGTTATGGAATGGCGGGTCACGCTGCCTGTTTCATCCTTGGAGACGCCGCCAGTGCTGTCAGAGCGACCTGCTTTGATTCTGCCGGAAAAAACCTGGTGGCAGCACGGGCTTGGCTGGTTGGAGGATTCGGGCGTGGCACTTTGGCTGGGTGTCGCGGCGGGGCTTTTCCTCTGGCGCACGGTGTCCGCATTGGCGGGCCTGATTTGGCTGAGGAAACACAGCCAGCCTGCGCCAGCCGCGATTGATCGACTGCTGCGTGGGATGAACGTGCCTGCATCCGCGTGTTGCCTGCTGGCGGAGCGTTTGCACTCGCCCATGCTCACCGGCTGGCGCAGGCCGGTGATCTGGCTGCCGCAGGAAGCCCTGAACTGGGATGAGAAGCGCATGGGAGCGGTGCTGCGGCATGAGCTGGCGCATTTTCAACGTTCGGATGTGCTGTGGCACTGGCTGTCTCAGCTCACCGCCTGTCTGTGGTGGTGGCAGCCGTTGGTATGGCAGGCGCGGCGTCGGCTGCGCACCGAAACCGAGCACGCGGCGGATGATGCGGCGGTGCTGGCAGGTGGCGACACGCATGATTCTGCGCGGACGCTGGTGGAGATCGCCGCAGGCATTCCCAACCGTCTGCGGCAGGTGGCGGGTGTGCCGATGTTTGGCGGTGAACCGGTGCAGCAGCGTGTGCGGGAGCTGATGAGGTCGAATCAATGGCGCGGACGGATCGGTATCGGTGCGCTGAGCCTGATCGCTCTCGTGGCCGTGATTTTGACCGTGCTGGCGGCGACGAAGGTGGAGTTCAAACAGCGTGCGCCCGTGTATCAAAGCGTGGCGAAGCTGGTGGCGGGTGGAATGAACGCCTCAGGCGCCCTGAGTTGGCGGGAGCAGAACCAGGACTTCTACGGCACGATCGTCGAAACCATCGAGTCGGCTGAGATGAAACGCCGCGCTTTGGAGCGGGTGCGGGCGTTGAATCCCAATCTGCAAGGCCATGACGTGGAAATCCTCGTCTCACAGCACAAGGCATCGGCCATTTTCAGCGTGCAGGCACGCTGCGCGGACGGCCAATACGCCAAGGTGTTTCTGGACGCGTTGCTGGATGAGTTCATCGCCTTCCGGCAGTCGATCCGCGAACAGGTAGGCGGCAAGGTGTTGAACACCTTTCTTCAAGAGACCGTGAAACAGCAAAAGGTCATGGAAGTAAAGGCGGCGGCGCTCGCAGCCTTCCAAGAAGAGAACAATGTGGTGACGCTGACGAACGCCAACAACGAGGCCGCCACCTGGCTCAACGTGCTGATCAAGCAACGAGAGGAGCAGCGGACAGAGGCAGCGGAGATGAAGCTGGTCCTGGATAACATCTCCGCAGCTCTTGCCGCGAGGCAGCAGGAACGCCGGGCAGCAGGGGAGTATCGGCCTTCCGAGATTGAATCCATGTATCTTAAAACGAAGAGCGAGCTCTTCATGCTGGATAATGAGCAGAAGTTTCTGCTACAAACCCGCAAAGCTGACCACGCCGAGGTGCTGGCGCTTGATGAGAAGATGGCAAAGGCAAAATTCATGCTCGAATCTCTGACCGCCAATCTGGAAACGGAACTGTCGCAGCGGCATGAGGCCGCTCTGCGACGGGCCGCCGCTTTGGATGAGCAAATCAAGGCGCTGCAACAAGAAGCTCTCAGGCTGGGCGGCAAACTGGCCGAACACGAGCGCCTCAAGTCGGAGGCACAACTCTCCAAGGAGGCGTATCAGAAGCTGTTTGAGCGCGTGGATAATCTCCCACTTCAACTAGGCGTTCAGATGGACTATGTGGCGATCCAAGAACGTGCCACGCTGGCCACGGTGGTCGTCCAAAGCGGCCTGATTCCGGCGTGGCGGTTATGGACGCCTGAGACGAAACCACCTGCGGAAGAAGCCAAGCCGCAGACGGCACCCAAGAAAAACGAGCGGGTCAAAGCCGCAGGTTGAAACTTCGGCCAAGGCCGGAAACAACAAAGGACACGACCTGCGTCGTGTCCTTTGGGTAAATCAAGCCGTGCGGTCGATCACTTCGGCTGCGTGGCCGGGGCCGCAGGAGCCGGGGCGGGTGCTGGCGTTGCAGCAGGAGCAGGTGGCGGAGTCGTCGTCGGAGCCGGAGTTGCGGGTTTGGCGGCTGCGGGAGCTTTGGCTGGCTCGGTCTTGGCAGGAGCAGGAGTCGCGGCTTTGGGAGTTTCGACGGCCTTGGCAGGTGCGCCAGCTTTCGCGGGTTCGGCTTTGACGGCGTCTTGGATCTTCTGCACGACCTTGGCAGCTTCAGCGTCCGGTGTGGCGGCTGCCGGGGCTGCGGGGGCGGGTTTGGCGTCGCCAAAGATTTTTTCGGTCTTGCCGCCCGTGTGGGTGCGGCTGACGAGCACGGCGAGCAGCAGGGTCAGGGCAAACAGGATGACGGCGAGCCACACGGTGAACTTTTGCAGCACGTTGGTGGTTTGCGCCCCCCAGACCTGGCTGGCGGCGGCGTCGCCAAAGGAGGCGCCGAGGCCTTCCTGACGTGGGCGCTGCATGAGCACGACGAGAATGAGCAGAAGGCTAACGATGACTTCTACTGCGGTGAGAATTCCAATGAAGATGTCCATAAAAGGGGCGCGAATATGGGGGCACTTCCCGGGTTGGCAAGGGGTAGTTCAGCCTGTTCCAAGGCCTTCCGATCGGC
>Ga0209573_1002422_pt1 | contig 23876 bp, 14 predicted proteins | sample TNRBio252014_DNA_FD_185870 | JGI IMG/M metagenome (GOLD analysis project Ga0209573, IMG submission 185870) | Wastewater treatment Type I Accumulibacter community from EBPR Bioreactor in Madison, WI, USA - TNR Reactor_6/25/2014_ DNA (SPAdes)... | ecosystem: Engineered > Bioreactor > EBPR >...
TGCGTCGCAGCTTGAGATGATGAAGGCGAGACTGAAAGCTCTGCAGACCGAAACCGAAGATCCCTGGGTGATGAAATGGGACTACGAATGACGGCGTGTCGTGAGCCGCAAGGCGCCAACTGCGGGTTCGATTGCTGAATCACCAGCGGCTCACGGTGCAGCACTCGACGACACACTTCTGATACTTCCACCACCTGCTGTTTCAGGACCTGGCATCCATGTTTGAGTATCGTCTGAGACTGGCCATCGCTTTTCTGGTGCTGCTGCAAGTATCAACGAATGCAGACGAACGCAGCGACACTAAAGAACGTCCGAATTCCGAGGATCGCCCGAACCTTGTGTTCTTCTTTGCTGACGATCAGACCAGCAGCTCTTTGGGATGCTATGGACATCCGATCGTTCAGACACCTCACATTGATGCTCTGGCGTCTCGCGGAGTGCGATTTCAGAACGCGTTTGTCAGTCAGTCGATCTGCTGGGTGAGCCGCACCACGATTCTGACGGGCCTGACGGGCCGAAGTTATGGTACGCCTCAGAACCCCGAACAGACTCGTGATGAAGTGGCTCAGGAACTGGTCTCGGATGTGCTCAGGTCTCACGGCTATCGAACGGGATTCTTCGGCAAATGGCACGCAAAGATGCCTCACGGCTACAAGCCGGCTGAGCATTTCGATGCGTTTCAGGACATCACACGAAATCCGTACTACAAGAAACAGGCGGACGGCAGCCTGCGTCATGAAACCGATCTGATCGTTGATCGCGGCATCGAGTTTCTGAAGCAGCAACCAAAGGACAAACCGTTTGCGTTGAACCTGTGGTTCAACGCCTGCCATGCAGAAGACGGTGATCGTCGGCCGGGACTGCATTTTGCCTGGCCGGAATCGGCAAACGGACTGTACGACAATCTGACCATGGCGCCGCCTCGGCTGAACGATCCTGCAATCTTCGAAGCACTGCCAGATTTCCTGCAGACCAGCATCACTCGCGAACGGTACTTCTGGCGATGGAATACCGCTCAGAAATATCAGACGAACATGCAGGCGTATCTGCGAATGGTCAGTGGCATTGACATGGCCATCGGTCGCCTTCTGAAGTGCCTCGACGATGCGGGTCTTTCAAAGAATACGGTCATCGTCTATTCGGCCGACAATGGATACCACATGGGCAATCGTGGACTGTCCGGGAAATGGTCACATTTTGAAGAGTCGCTCCGAGTTCCTCTGATCATTGCGGATCCTCGAGTACCCACCAAGGAACGTGGAAAGGTCACTGAGGCGATGGCGCTGAATCTGGATCTGCCGTCCACGTTTCTGGACCTGGCGAACATTCCCGTTCCCGAACGCTATCAGGGCCACAGCCTGAAACCCATCGTTTCCGGAACTGTTCCGCAGGACTGGCGGACCGAGACCTTCCATGAACACTTCGCCGTGCGAAATCGCATTCCGGCCTGGGAAGGCATTCGGACCTCGCGCTACAAGTACGCTCGCTATTTCGATCATGACTATGAGTTTCTTCATGATCTGCAGAACGATCCGGATGAACTGGTGAACCTCGCAATGGACCCGGCTCAGGCAGAGACTCTGCAGGTGATGCGCGAACGAACAACACGAATCGTGACTGAGCTGGGCGGAGCACTTCCACCGCTCAAGGGTGGTTTTCAGGCTTCGACCGATCCGCACCCGGTGGCGTCCGCGGCGGTCACGGTCAAACCCGGCCCCGATGGCGTTGTGACATTATTCAATGGCAGGAACCTGAATGGCTGGGATGGCGATCCGGCGTACTGGTCCGTCGAAGATGGAGCGATGACGGGACGTACGGATGGAACTCTGAAATCCAATCGATTCATTACCTGGACAGGTTCTACGATTCGCAACTTCGACCTGAGCGTGAAAGTGAAAGTCAGCCGTGGTGGCAACAGCGGACTGCAGTATCGCGGAACCTCACGCCCTGATCTGGGACTGGACATCGTCACGGGTTATCAATGTGACATTGTCGCCAACAATCCCGATTACAATGGCATGCTGTACGAAGAAAAAGGCCGGCGGATTCTGGCTCACACCGGGGAAAAAGTGATTATCGCACCGGACGGCAAATCATGGATTCTGGAGAAAATGCCGGTGAAGGAGTTTGCTCCTGATGAATGGCATGAATATCGAGTCCTCGTGGAAGGCAATCATCACCAGCATTGGATCGACGGACATCAAACGGCCGATCTGATCGACTTCGACGAAAACGGCCGAGCGCTCGAAGGAGTGCTCGCTGTGCAGGTGCATGTGGGGCCGGCGATGAAGATTCAGTTTCGCGATTTTCGAATTCGACATCTTCCCGATAATCTGCCATTGCTGAAGCCCGACGATCATCCGATTCCTCGCGGAGCACTGGGAGTCAAGCCGCAGGGAAAGCTACCTGCCGATTGGCAGCCACCGGTCTATTCTGGTTCCTGAATCTGAACGAGGTCCGCGGATTATGTCGGTCAAAGTTTGTCCTCTGCCAAACTCAGTTGTTCCTGCGCAATCCATTGAAGTTGCCTGGGAAGGCGGTCAGTTTGTGTTGATCGTCGCCGCAAAGGGACTGCTCGCCTGCGGCGTGGTGGATCCGGTCGTGATGAACCGCTTTGGCGCGGCCGTTGCGGTCGCTCGAGGCACGGTCGAACGACCGCTTGTTACGGCCGATGATCTGCTGCAGGCGCGGATTGCCGAAGTCACCGATGCAGCGCAAGCCCGAGGCATCACGCCGGGCATGTCCGGAACCGAAGCGCTGCAGCGATTGGGTTAATTCAAACAGGAACCGTTGCTTTCTGAGCTTGAGGAGCATTCCATGCAGCGCGCTGCAATTGTGTTGGCCTGGATCTATGTCGCTGTGACTGGCGCCGTGGCCTGGTCCGCCGATCGCCCGAATGCGGATCGCCCAAACATCGTGCTGATCTTGACCGATGATCATGGATACGGAGATGTGTCCGCGTATCACCCGTCGGACGTCAGGACACCGAACATTGATCGCATTGGTTTGGAAGGCATGCTTTTCACATCAATGCGGGCCAACTGCACGGTGTGTTCGCCGTCGCGAGCTGCTCTGCTGACCGGACGCTTTGCCGACCGAGTGGGCGTTCCTGGAGTCATTCGGACTCAACCGGAGAACTCGTGGGGCCACTTTGATCCGGCGGTTCCAACAATCGCCGACGAACTGAAAAAGGCTGGTTACCAGACGGCCATCATTGGCAAATGGCATCTGGGGCTGGAAAGCCCGAATACTCCCAACGAACGAGGATTCGATTTCTTTCATGGATTCCTCGGGGACATGATGGACAGCTACACGACGCATCTGCGACACGGTCAGAACTACATGCGTCGCAATTCAGAAACGATCGATCCGCAGGGACATGCGACCGATTTGTTCACGGAATGGGCTGTCCGTTATCTGCAGGACCGGAAGCAAAATCAGGATCAGCCGTTCTTTTTGTACCTCGCCTATAACGCTCCGCACTTTCCGATTGAACCGCCAGCCGAATGGCTGGAGAAGGTGCGTCAGCACGCTCCGGACCTGGACGAAAAGCGAGCCCGGAACGTGGCATTTGTGGAACATCTCGACGACCACATTGGCAAAGTGCTCGCAATGCTGGATGAGACGGGCCTGACTGAGTCCACCTTAGTCGTCTTCTGTGCTGACAATGGTGGGTCGCTGCCACATGGACAAAACAACGATCCCTGGCGTGATGGAAAGCAGAGTCATTACGATGGCGGACTGCGAGTTCCGTTCATGGCTCGATGGCCCGGCCGGATTGCCGCCGGTTCCAGATCGGATTATCAGGGCCTGAATTTCGATCTGTTTCCCACGTTTCTGGAACTGGCCGGTGTGACGGTTCCGTCGGACATTGATGCGGTCAGTCTGGTGCCTGTCTTAAAGGGAGCCAGCATCACATCGCCCCGTGATCTGTACTTTGTGCGTCGCGAGGGCGGCCCGGCCTATGGTGGCAGATCGTATGAAGCTCTGATTCGAGGCGACTGGAAGCTGATGCAGAACGATCCATACAGCCCGCTGGAACTTTACAACCTCAAAGATGACCCTCAGGAACAACACAATTTGGCTGCCAGCAACCGCAAAGTGTTCATGGAGCTTTCGAAAGCCCTGCAAGCCCACATTCAGCGCGGCGGTCAAACTCCGTGGCAGGGCTCCACTTCTACAGGGGCTCCGTAGATCATTTGTGGAAACATCCGGTCCGGGGTTTGCACGGCTGCTTCAGGACTTAAACTGTCGCTGGCTAACTTCAACCTGATCTGTGAGGACGCTGAAGTACAGATGGCGTGCCTGGCCGATTCAGAGCCTCACGGAAAATTCTGGAGCCTTGGATGACGATTGACCGGATCATCAGCCTGATTGTCAGTGTGACTCTGATCGAAATGATGATCACAGTTGGGCTGGGGATTGCGGTCAGTGATCTGCGCAAGGTGTCGCGGAATGGCTGGCTGCTGTTCAAAGCGGCCGTGGCAAACTATGTCTTGGTGCCTGGAGTGACGATCCTGCTGCTGTTCTGGTTTGAGCCGCATCCCATGGCGATCGCAGGGTTTCTGATTCTCGCGGTGTGCCCAGGAGCTCCGTTTGGTCCGCAGCTGAGTGCTCTGGCTAAAGGGAACACAGCAGTTGCTGTCGGCCTGATGGTGGTACTGGCCGGGTCATCGGCCATCGTGGCTCCGGTTCTGCTTGGACTGCTGATGCCTTTGATGGCTGAGGCTCGGGAGGGGACGGGGACGGAAGAACTTCAGGTGGATGCGGGCAAAATTGTTCTGAGTCTGCTGGTGACGCAACTGGTGCCGTTGTGTCTGGGTATCGGGATCCGCCATTTGCGACCGAATCTCGCGCAGAGGCTGCTGAAGCCGGCGATGCTGATCAACAAGCTCCTTAGTCTGCTTATGTGCGTTTTGATCCTCGGAACTCAGTACCAGTTGCTGGCCGAAATTCGTCCACGGGGTTATTTCGGGATGCTGCTGTTGTATCTGGCAAGTCTGTGTGCGGGTTGGCTTCTGGGCGGACCTGGCACGGAAAATCGCCGAACGCTTACACTGACGACGGCCGTGCGAAATGTCGGAGTTGGACTGGTGATTGCGACCAGCAGTTTCCCCGGGACTCCAGCCGTCACCGCTATTCTGGCCTACGGGATCTTCGAGATTATGGCTTCGCTGCTGGTGGCCACCTGGTGGAGTCGACAACCGTCGGAAGAGAACCGCGGGGATTGTCAGTCAATTTGATAGGCCCAGCGTCTTTACCGCACGACGGATTCGGATTGAATCCGCCTGAAACGTCACGCGCTGCACTGGTGTTCCGGGCTTTCCGTTTCGCATACTTACGCCGGATGACTGATGGTCGCTGACGCGTCCGTTGAGGTGGGCCGATATGAACACTCAAAGTTACCCTCTGCTGTATCAGATCAATACTCGAGTCTGGTTGACGGAACTTGGGCGGACGCTTGGTCGCCCGGCAACTCTGGACGACATTCCGGACGCTGAGCTGGATCGCCTGGCGGAGCAGGGATTCAACTGGATCTGGTTTCTGAGTGTGTGGCAGACCGGCGCGGCTTCCCGGACCGTCTCGCGCAGCAATGCGGAATGGCGAAAGGAATTCGCAGAAACGCTTCCGGATCTCACGGAAAACGACATTCCAGGTTCAGGTTTTGCCATCACCGGGTACTCGGTCCACACGGCTCTGGGTGGCGACGCTGCACTGGCTCGGTTGCGGGAGCGGCTTCGAAAGCGGGGACTGAAGCTCATGCTCGACTTCGTTCCCAATCACATGGCCCTGGACCATCCATGGGTGGAGTCACATCCGGAATACTTTATCGACGGCACCGATCAGGATCTGGCGGCCGCGCCGCAGAACTACACTCGGATCCAGCGCGGTGGCGAGGAGAAAGTGCTGGCGTACGGTCGGGATCCCTATTTTGCAGGTTGGCCAGATACTCTGCAGCTGAACTATGCCAATCCGGCCACTCAGACGGCAATGATCGGCGAGCTGACGCGGATTGCCACTCAGTGCGATGGTTTCCGCTGTGACATGGCGATGCTGGTATTGCCGGATGTTTTTGAACGCACGTGGGGACATCGCGCACCACTGTTCTGGCCCACCGCGACGGCTCAGGTGCGCGAAGGCGTGCCGGGCTTTGTGTTCATGGCGGAGGTCTACTGGGATCTTGAATGGACACTGCAGCAACAGGGCTTTGACTACACTTATGACAAGCGGCTCTATGACCGACTGCGGGAGCAACACGCTCGACCAGTCCGTGAGCATTTTATGGCCCAGCTCGACTATCAGGAGAGAATGGCGAGGTTTCTGGAGAACCACGATGAGCCTCGAGCGGCCGCAACATTCTCTGAGGAGGTGCATCAGGCGGCAGCCGTACTGACTTTCCTGTCACCCGGTCTGCGATTCTTTCATCAGGGACAATTTGATGGTCGCCTGAAACGCATTTCGCCGCACCTGGGACGAGCGCCCGAGGAAACACCGAATGCTGGACTGGCAGCATTCTATGAACATCTGCTGGCTGTGCTGCAGCGACCTGCAATGCGAAATGGAAGGTGGAAACTGCTGGAATGTGCGCCGGCGTGGGAAGGAAACGAAAGCTCTGATCACTTCATCGCATTCTCCTGGGAAGGGAACTATGGAGAACGGCTGCTGGTAGTCGTTAACTATTCCGATCAGCAGGCTCAATGTTACATTCGACTGCCATTCAGTGATCTGGGCGACTGCGTCTGGCGGCTGCAGGATCAAATGAGTCCCGCCGTGTACGATCGGAACGGTGTCGATCTGCAGGAGCATGGACTGTATGTGGATGAAAGCGCGTGGAAATCAGCGGTGTACTCGCTGGTAAAGCTCTGATTGACGTCAGAGCAGCATCGCCTGAACGCCCCGCGGCTAACTTGTCCCGGGCTGCGAAGCGGGAACAGGTGGTTGCAGTCGTTCTCAGTCCGAAGCGCGAGGTGAAACAGAATCGGACGGGAACTCCGAATCCTCATCAAGACTCAGGATACTGGCAGTTTCCTCGTCGTCTGCCTGGAAGTCATCTTCAAAGTCGTCTTCCGGATCATGCAGAAGGGACTCGGGAAGCTCGGATAACTCTGGTAGTTCGATTTCATCGACGGATGGGGATGCGGCAATCGCATCCGGATCGCCTTCATTTCGCCCACGCAGCACCAGGCGAATGGGAACTTCGCGAAATGGAGTGACTTCGCGCAGAAATCCCAGCAGATAGCGCTTCCAGGATTCATCCAGCAGCCCCGGGTCATTGCACTTAAGGACAATCGTCGGAGGCGATCCGGCAACCTGCGATGCAAAGAAAATCTTGGCTCGGCGGTTCTGTCGAATGGGCGGCGGATTGCGATCAATGGCCATTCGCAGGGCTTTATTCAGCCTTCCGGTGTTGATCCGCAGATTGGCCTGTTTGTGAACGGCCTGAGCGAGATTGATCAGTTTGCGGATGTTGCGTCCGTCCTTCGCGGTGATAATCGCGATTGGAACGTGCCGCATGGATTCAAATGCCTTCATCAGGTAATTCGCCCACTTTTCTGTGGTCATCTGTTCGTCAAGTGCTTTGTCCCACTTGTTGATGACGAAGATGCAGGGCTTGAAGTGCGTACTGATTTCTTCAACCAGCTGCTTGTCCACTTTGGAGATCGTCTGCGTGGCATCGAAAAACATCAGCACCAGATCTGCTCGGCGAATACTCCGCTGAGCACGGACCAGCCCGTAGAACTCGATGTCGCTGGCGAGGCTCTTCTTCTTGCGAACTCCGGGAGTATCGATGGCGACAAACGCCTTGCCATCGACTTCAAAGCGAATATCGATGCTGTCCCGAGTTGTTCCGGGGATCGCGCTGACAATCACTCGTTCGGACTCCGCCAGCTGATTGATGAACGTGCTTTTCCCGACGTTTCGACGTCCCACCACCGCAATCCGCATATCGGCGGGACGGAGCAACTGGTCGCCTTCGGCCACTTCTGTGCCTTCCGCAGGTGGCAGCAGTTCGACGATGGATGTGATCAGATCATTCCGATTGCGATTCGCCTTCACACTGGTTGTGATCATTGGCACGTTGGCCAACTGCAGAAACGCGGAACTCTCCTGATCCAGTTTGGGAGAATCACATTTGTTGACGACCAGCAATGTCGGCTTGTTCATGCGACGCAGGCGTTCGGCCACCTGTTCGTCAAGTGGTGTGATGCCGGCTTTGGCATCGACGACAAACATCATTACGTCGCATTCTTCAAGACCCGTCTGAATCTGACGCTCGATGTCATCCGACAGGTCGTCGCTGTCGACAATTCCAATGCCACCCGTGTCGACCAGTTCGAAGTAACGGTCGTCGACGTGCATAATCCAGGTGACACGATCGCGAGTCACACCGGCAGTGGGATCCACCACAGAAATCAGTCGGTCAGCCAGCCAGTTCAGCAGCGAGCTCTTTCCGACGTTTGGGCGACCAACAATCGCCACTTTCGGAATTCCCATGATGCTGTTCCTTCAAAGCTCACCAGACAAAGACTGACTAACCACCGTGTCGATTTCGCTGCGGTCCGGTGCTGACCCGGAAGAGAGAATCAAAGTGTCCCGTCAGCACAAAAAATGACGGGCATCGCACCGAACCCTCTGCAGGAACAGGGGTCGACTCCAGGAACATTCCGCCGTTCGCTCGTCTCGGAGACGCGGTTTGAATCAGGACCTGGCACTTTGGGCGACCATCTCACAAAAACGGTGATTTGACGGACTACCGTCGCGGAAGATTACCTGTCTGTTGTCAGAACTTCATGCCTCCCCGTGATTCGCACAGAGATTTTGACCATAATCCCACGTCCGGCAGAGCCAGATTTGGTACCCGAAAATCGCCGGACCGTGCTGCCTCATTCTGACATTCACCCAGTAAACAATTGAAAACATGCAAAAGCCCCCTCGGAAAATGACGGTCCCTGCGTTTCGGGCCGCCGCGGCTCAGGGACAGAAACTCACGATGCTGACGGCTTACGACTACCTGTGGGCCGGCATCATGGATGAAGCCGGGGTGGACAGCATTCTGGTCGGCGACAGCCTGGCGATGGTGGTGCAGGGCAAATCCACAACGTTGCCAGTGACTCTGAGGCAGATGATTTACCACGGCGAACTGGTGGCTCGAGCAGTGCGGCGGGCCCTGGTGGTGGTCGACATGCCTTTTATGAGTTATCAGGTGAGCCCGCGGCAGGCCGTTCGAAACGCCGGACGCATCATCAAGGAAACTGGAGCGGACGCGGTAAAGCTGGAAGGTGGCACCATTCAGTCGGAAACCATCCGCGGCATCGGACGTGCAGAAATCCCTGTCATGGCCCATATTGGAATGCGGCCTCAGGCCGTCAGACAGCTCGGAGGCATGGGCAAAATTCAGCGTGACGAACAGCAGTTGCTGGATGATGCCCGAGCTGCCGAAGATGCCGGAGCTTTTGCCATCGTCCTGGAACTTGTCCCGGAAGACGTTGCTGGTCGGATCACAGAAGCACTCAGCATTCCAACAATCGGCATTGGTGCTGGTTCGCGCTGCAGCGGCCAGGTTCTGGTAGGCCCGGATATGCTCGGCCTGAACGTCGGATTTCAGCCACGGTTTCTGAAGCAGTTTGGTCATCTCAGAACGAGTGCACTCGATGCCGTGCAGAGCTACATTCGCGAAGTGCAGGCTGGTGAGTTTCCCGGTCCCGAGCATTCGCATACCTGAATCGCGTCCGGAGTTGATGGATCGCTGCTCTGCTGGCTTCGGCACAACCTGCCGAATTCCGGATTGCACCGAGTGTTCCGGAGATCACGGTCAAACGCCGTGAACCTCAGAGAATGCTGGCAACGATCAATTCCGGAATAAGGTGCACACCAGTCATCCGGACGATGAATCCTTCAGCCGTGTTCAGGGATGAACCCGGATCTCTTCGCATGAATGGAGTCGTCAGATGAAGACCGGCCGCTGGGCTCCGCTGGCTGGCGGATTGTTGCTGTTCAGTTCTGTCGGATGTCATTCGACAGTCAAGTGTTGCACCTCCTGGTTCTCTGCGCGAAGTGCGACGTTCGCCGACGTCACGCCTGTTCCCGAAGCGGAAGGTGCCGTTCGTCAGGCGTCTTCAAACGTCACTTCACCGGTGCCGGAGACGCCTGACGAAAGCGAACCGGCATCTGGTACTTCGGAACAACCGCCGACAGCTTCGAATCGGCGATTCAGTATTCCCCCTGAGCTTCCTGGTGCTGATGCGGCCCCTTTGGCAGTCCCGCAGTTCGACACGTCAAAGACTGTTGAAGAACGTCGATCGATTGTGGAATCGCTGTTCGCTGAGATTGCTCCGGCCGCATTGCCGCACGCACCACTGGCAGACACACAACCGTTCTCACTGGCGATGATGCAGCAGCTGGCTGTGGAAAACAGTCCGGTGATTCGCCAGGCGGCTGCAGACGTCGAAGCTGCACGAGGTCGAGCCATTCAGGTGGGCCTGTATCCGAATCCGGAATTGGGCTACGAAGGCGATTCGATCGGCACCGCAAAGACGGCCGGCTACAACGGCGTGTTCTTCAGTCAGGAATTCGTCACGGCAGGAAAGCTGAGTCTGGCGCAGAATGCTGCACTGCATGAAGTACGAGCGAAGCAGGCAGAACTTCGCAAAGCCCGCATTCGCATGGCTACGGACGTCCGACGAAGTTACTTTCAGGTTCTGGTTGCTCAGGAGCAACTGAAGTTTCAACAAGCGGTCGCACAGCTCAGTGCAGAAGTTTACAAGGCTCAGATTGATCTGGTGGCTGGTGGAGAGGCCGCACCCTACGAACCACTGCAGCTGCGAGTCATCGCGGTGCAGGCTCGGAACAGTGTGACGCAGGCTTCAAATGGATTGGAAGCTGCCTGGAGGCAACTGGCCGCCGCTTGTGGCGTTCCCCACATGGCCCGCCAGGAAACGCTGGGATCCGTGGAAACATCCGTTCCGCTGGTGGAATACGACCTGCTTGCCAGCCGACTCCAGCAACATTCCGACGTCATCGCTGCACGAGCTCGCATTTCGCGGGCCGTGTGCAATCTGCGACTGCAGGAAGTCACCCCGATCCCGAACCTGAACGTCTACGGGGCGTTCCAGCACGACGACACGACGCCGCTTTCTGATTTCGCCGCCAATGTGCAGGTGTCCGCGCCCGTCCCGGTGTTCGATCGGAATCAGGGCAACATTACGGCCGCTCATGCAGAACTTGTCCGAGCTCGTCAGGACCTGACCGATGTCTCGAACCGACTGATGTCCAGCCTTGCCGATGTCTACAACCGGCAATCCACCACCCGATCCATCGCAGAAAGCTATCGATCGGACCTGTTACCGGACCAGGTACGAGTGTACCGAGGCGTCTACGATCGATTTCTGGTCGATGGCGAGTCCGTGGATTTTGCTCAGGTGGTTTTGGCCCAGCAGACGCTCACTCAGGTTGTCAGCAGCTACCTTCAGACGCTGGGCGATTCCTGGTCAGCAACAGTGGACCTGGCCGATCTGATTCAGGTGGATGACCTGATGACCATGGACGGCCTGGCCAACAGCAACCCCGTTGTGGAAGATGCCGAATAGAGCCCAGTAACGGATGTCTTTTCGGATCACCGGGGTAGGAGGGCGCCAGCCCGGAAACGCGAGGCCTCCGCCGTTCAGGCCAATGTCGCTCACCCGACTGTGCCGAAGTGTGCGGAAATGTCGCCATTCCGAATCAGAGCCGTTGCAGCACCTTTGAGGCTTTCGTTTCGCCTGAATGAGAAGGTGCCGTCCCGGACTGAGAAACGAACTGACATTCTCGGTTCGGACTTCATCGGAATTTCGGCCAGAACGCAGATTCCGGGAACGGGTACGATGCGATACGGAGCTTTCGCCTCATCGAAACAAACGCTGCCAGTGGCATGTCTTAAAAGATGGCCGCGATGGCAAGAACTCGGCAGGAATTGCCGGAGTTTTCTGGCTGGAGTTCCGATCTGCGAGTCTGTGCTTCCTGTGCTCAACAGACTCATCGCGAAGACATTCAACGTTCTGCTGCACTTGAGTTTGGGGCATGTGGTTTCCGGAGTTGACTTGAGTTGAACTCCTTGACCGCCGTGGGCTGAAGGATAGAATTCTTCGACGCCATCGAGGGAGCTCAGGAAGCAGGCTCCGGCGTCGCAACGTGGTTTTCCCGATAGTTGAGCATGATCGCTCCTGTCGGATTCAGTCGTCCCCGGTTTCCGTTTCTTTAGGCAGTGGTTTCTGCTGCGCGAAGGAACGTGTGACTGGGCAGTGTGCAGATCGTTTCCGAAATTCAGACGGACCGTTGGTTCGGAGTACAGAGTGTCCCAGGGTTTTGGAGATGACTTCAAGGAGGTAGTTCGCTCGGCCACCAATCTCGTTGATCTGGTGTCTGAGACCGTTTCCCTGAAGCCACTCCACGGTGGACGGGATTACATCGGCTTGTGTCCGTTTCATGACGATCGCAATCCCTCGTTCCATGTCTATCCGGATCGTCAGTCTTATCGCTGCTGGGTGTGTGATCAGGGTGGGGATTGTTTTCGCTGGGTGATGGAGATTGAACGAGTTCCATTTCCCGAAGCGCTGGAATCACTGGCTCGACGGGCACACCTGGAGATCCCCAAAAAGCGTCAGGCAGAAGGAGTTCCCGAACGTCGCAATCAGAAGTCAGAAACACTGGCCGTTGTGGAATGGGCTGTGAATCTGATGCATCAGGCGCTGCGAACAAGTCCGATGGCGGATAACGCACGCCAGTATGTGGTGAAGCGAAAGCTCTCTGAGGATACGGTTCGAGGGTTTCGACTGGGTTATCACCCGGAGGATTGGAATTGGTTTCTGGATCAGGGGAGAGGACGGTTTACTCCGCAGCAACTGATTGCGGCGGGATTGATTCAGGAACGCGACAGTGGCAATGGCTACTTCGATAACCTGGTTGGGCGTCTGGTGTTTCCGATTTTCGACGAACGAGGTCGGCCTGTTGCATTTGGAGGACGAGTGTTGCCGGGAGGCAACATTCAAAGTGACGCGAAATACTGGAACAGCGTAGAAAGTCCGGTCTTTCAGAAACGACGAATGTTGTTTGCCTTCGATCGGGCTCGGGAAGCGATTCGACGAAGTAAAACGGCCATCATCGTGGAAGGGTATATGGACTGCATTGCCTGTCATCAGGCTGGCGTGACCAACTCGGTCGCCACCCTGGGAACGGCGATGACCGAAGAACATGTGAGGTTTCTGCGGCGTTTTGCTGATCAGGTTGTCCTGGTTTACGACTCGGACGATGCCGGACAGCAGGCGGCCGAGCGTTCCATATCGCGGTTTCTGGCAGAGGATCTGGATCTGCGAATTCTGAGTGTCCCGTCCGGAAAGGATCCGGCCGACTATCTGGAAGAGCATTCTGCTGAGGATTTCAACCGGCTGGTCGCCGGGGCCAGTGAGGCGTGGGAATACAAGTTGCAGTCGATTCTGAAGCGAACGAGCGTTGCCTCGGTCGCGGGACGACAGCAAGTAGTGAATCAGATGCTGGAGTTCCTGAGTGAATCAAGGGGACTTGCCGGGACCATTCGTGAGGACATGATCCTGCGAAACGTCTGTTGGCGAGTCCAGGTGGATGAACGGGCAGCTCGACAACAACTTAGGGAGTTTCGGGGGACGGAACAGAAACGGGGGTTCATCCGACGTGATGCCGAAAGACCACAAGTCGGAGCGAAAACCCGTCCTGAAAATGCGCTCGAACGAGCAGAGCGTGAGGTATTGGAAATCATCCTGACGTGTCCGGAAACGATTGAAGTGATCCGGCATCACATCGGGTCTGACGATTTTGAGAATGTGCGGCACCAGAGGCTGCTGGAGTTGTGCATTGATGTGTGGAAGGAAGACGGAGATCTTCCGGAGCTTAGTCGGCTGATCATCGCGTCGGAATCAGACTCTGAACTGCTGAGTCTGATCAATGCCGTGGTGGATTCGGCTGAGGAAAAAGGAATATTTCGACTTCTGACGGAACAGTCTTCCGCTCAGGAACAAGGTGGGGGCACGGAAGTGCCTCTGCATCTGGAACGGGTTCTGGGACCCCTTCTGGAACGGCGAGAAAAACGACTGAACCTCGTGTCGAAGCAATTACTGGCTCAATCGGCAACGTCCGTGAGCGGACTCGACGACGACACCAAAGACGCGCTCCGCCGACTTTCGAATTTTCGCAAAAGTCAAATGGGTCATCCTTCTTCAATGAAGTAAGTGCCGTCAGCTGATGACGGGAAGAAAAAGTTCGGCTGACGACTATGAACGCCTCAGGAGCCACTGATATGCAATGCCTCGACGAAGGTCTGCGAAATCTGATTCAAACCGGTCTGAAGCAGGGCTTCCTGTACTTCTCACAGGTGAACGGGTACCTGCCCGATGAAGCCACTGATCCCCTCCACCTGGACCATCTGATTGTTTATCTGGAAGAGCTGAATCTGCAGCTCGTTCCCGATCCGATCGTGGAACTCCCTTCAGAACCCCTGGCGCTGCGCCGGAAACGTCGGCCGGAAGTCCGCATCGACGACGACGATTCCCGCGGGACCGAAGACCCCATCCGCATGTACCTCACGCAGATGGGAGAAATCCCGCTGCTGACCCGTGAAGAGGAAATCTTCCTGGCCAAACAGATCGAAGTCACGCGCCGTCGTTTTCGCCGTGCGCTGCTGACGAACGAGTTCGCACTAAACTTCTGTCACGAAACGCTCGTCAAAGTTTACCGAGGCGAGTTGCCGTTTGACCGCACCATCAAGGTTTCGATGACCGAGAGCCTGGAGAAGGAACAAATTCTCGGGCGCATGCCCTTCAATCTGGCCACGATCGACAGTATTCGAAAACGAGACGCTGAAGATTACGCCCGGCTGATGCAGGACATTCCGGCCGCTGAACGCACAACCCTCATGACGCACCTGGCGGAACGCCGCCGTCGCTGCGTCACTCTGCTGGAAGAACTCAGTCTCAGAACACAGCGCCTTCAGCCCTGCATGAAGCGACTCGAACAAATTTCCAATCGAATGACGGAACTGCACGAGCAGATTTCCAGTCTGAGAAATCTGACATCGGCCGAAGATGAGCGTCAGCACCTGCAGCAGGAACTGAATGAACTGACGCTGCTGACTCGCGAAACACCGCAGTCAATGGCGGCGCACATGCAGGAAATTCTGCAGCGTCATTCTGAGTATGACAAAGCCATGCGAGACCTTTCCGGTGGCAACCTCCGCCTGGTTGTTTCCATCGCCAAAAAGTATCGCAATCGTGGGATGACATTCCTGGACCTGATTCAGGAAGGCAACACCGGCCTGATGCGTGCGGTCGACAAGTACGAGTATCGCCGGGGCTATAAGTTCTCCACGTATGCCACCTGGTGGATTCGTCAGGCAATCACCCGGGCCATTGCCGACCAGGCTCGCACGATTCGTGTGCCCGTTCACATGATTGAAACCATGACGAAGCTGCGAGCAGCCGCCCGGACTCTGCTGCAGGAAATCGGCCGCGAACCCTCAGTTGAGGAAATGGCGGAAGTCGCCAATGTTCCCATCGAGGAAGCTCGTCGCGTGATGCGAATTTCGCGTCAACCCATCAGCCTCGACAAACCCATCGGTGAAGGCGAAGACAGCGCGTTTGGAGATTTCCTGGAAGACCGGGGCAACGACAGCCCGGTCAGCAATGCCGCCTCCGAAATGCTGAAGGACAAGATCGATACTGTCCTGAAGACGCTGACATATCGTGAGCGTGAGATTATCAAGCTGCGATACGGTCTGGGCGACGGTTACACATACACACTCGAAGAAGTCGGACGGATCTTCAAAGTGACTCGTGAACGCGTTCGTCAGATCGAAGCCAAGGCTGTTCGCAAGCTGCAGCATCCGGTGCGCAGTCGACAGTTGCAGGGGTTTCTGGAAGGAATCGCCGCCGTCGCCGGACATTGATTTCAGTAGACTTTGACAGACTGTGACGACAATAGTGAGGTCTGCCTGAGGAATTCCTTTGGCAGACCTTTTTTTGTTGAGTTCCCGAACTGCGCAAAAACGAATCCATCGCCGTCCGTGCCTCGATGGCGGGACCTTCAGCAATTCCATCACTCATGCGACGCCAGCCCGCACAAGCGTCCGTAATGAATGGATGTCGGCAATCGATCCACGTGACGGCGAGAGACTGAAACGCCTATGATCCTGACGAACTACTGTCAGGGGATCACGGAGAATCAACGTTGCGAAACCGCTGCCTTCCTGCTGTCCTGTTACTGACGAGTTGCATCACTGGCGCTGCACCCGCCGATGAAGCTTCGCACTTCTCAGAACATGTCGAACCCATCCTGAATCGCCGGTGCTATTCCTGCCATTCTCATACGGCCGGCACCATGGAAGGTGACCTGACGCTGGACTGGAAAAGTGGCTGGGAAACCGGCGGAAGTCGTGGACCTGCGATTGTACCGGGAGAACCTGAGCAGAGTCTGCTGATTCGTGCGATCCGGCACGTCGACCCCGAGCTGCTGATGCCGGAAGACAAGTTGCCGGACGCCGAGATTGAAATCCTGACAAACTGGATTCGTAACGGAGCGAAGGATCCAAGAACCACTCGTCCGAATGATGCGTCTGAAGCGATCAGCACGGACTGGTGGTCGTTGAAGCCACTGGCTCGCCCATCCGTTCCGGCGAATGGCGTGATGCATCCGATTGATGCTTTTGTGCAGGACATGTTGGCCGTCAAAGGTTTGACTGCTGGTCCGCGGGCCGATCGCAGAAGCATCATCCGCCGCATGACAGTTGATCTGCATGGACTGCTGCCGACGCCGGAAGAAGTCCGGCAGTTCGCGTCCGATGAATTACCGGATGCGATTTCTGGACTTGTCGATCGCCTGCTGGCGTCACCGCGGTATGGCGAACGCTGGGCTCGGCACTGGATGGATACGATTCACTATGCTGATAGCCACGGCTACGAGCACGATGTGTTTCGACCCAATGCCTGGCGATATCGGGACTACCTGATCGACAGCTTCAATGCGGACAAGTCGTGGTCACAACTGATTCACGAACAAATGGCAGCCGACGCTTTGTACCCGAATGATCCATCAGTCCTTCCGGCCATCGGGTTTCTGGGAGCTGGCACTTACGATCACAGTGCAGCCGCAACGGCGCCAAAGCAGTTTGAGAATCTGGATCGCGATGATCTGGTGACTCAGGTCATGGCAGGTTTTGTAAGCACGACCGCCAATTGCGCTCGGTGCCATGCGCACAAGTTTGATCCGATCACTCAGGAGGATTACTACTCGCTGCAGGCCGTGTTTGCAGGGATTGGAAAAGGGGACATCACGTTTGATGCCGATCCTCAGGTCGCATCGGAACGCCGTCGCTGGCAGGCACTGAAGTCCGCCTGCGAGACGCAGCAGACTGACATACTGCTTTCAGACGAAAATCAGTTGCTGGTGGCGCAGTGGGAACACAATCGGGCGGGGCGGGCTGTCTGGACGCCGTTGGACGTCACGACGTTTGTGTCGGTCGATGCTGCGAATCTGGAGCGATTGTCTGATGGATCAATTCTCTCAAAGGGTCCACTTCCGGAAAAAGAAACCACGGTGGTCACCGCAACGACCGAACTGTCACGGATCACGGCCATCCGACTGGAGGTGCTGCCTCATGAATCATTGCCAGCCATGGGACCAGGCCGAGCCGAGAACGGAAACCTGCACCTGAACGAAGTCGAGATCCGACTGTTTCCGCGTGGCACCAACGATTCGCCGAACTTTGAAGGTGTTCGGCTGCCAATCCGCAGCGCGACATCAGATTTTGATCAGGCAGGCTGGACGATCCAGCACGCGATCGACGGAAATCTGGCGACAGCCTGGGGCATCCATCCTCAGACCGGCAAGCCTCATTTCGCAGTGTTTGAACCGGCAGAGCCGCAGGTGATCCAGCCGGGCTCGGTATTGCATGTCCTGCTGCGACAAATTCACGGACGAAATCATATCATTGGTCGATTTCGTCTGTCGGCCACAGACGCTGCTCCGGAGGACACACTCGCGCTGTCTGACGAACTGGTGAGCGTTCTGGAAGTCCCTCGCGAAAGCCGCACTCGGGAACAGCACGCTCAGTTGTCTGCCGCCATTCTGAAACCGCTGGCGGAATCAAAACTACGATCGCTGCCAGCGCCGCAGAAGCTCTATGCGGCGGGAACGGTGGCCGAGAACGAACGCGGCATCATTCGTATCGATCAACCTCGCGAAATTCGAGTCCTGCGTCGCGGCGATGTGGAACAACCCGGTGACGTCGCGCATCCCGGCGCGCTGTCCGCTATTTCCTCGCTTCCAGCTCGCTTCGACGTTACCGACGATCAACCCGAATCCGAGCGAAGAATTGCTTTGGCCAGGTGGTTGACACACGCCGAACACCCGCTGACGTGGCGCAGCATCGCAAATCGCGTGTGGCACTACCATTTCGGCCGCGGGTTATGTGACACTCCCAATGACTTCGGACGGATGGGGAGTCTCCCCAGTCATCCGGAACTGCTCGACTGGCTGGCCTGTGAACTGCGAGATTCCGGAGGGTCGCTGAAACATCTGCATCGTCTGATCTGCACCAGCGAAACGTGGCTGCGAGCGTCACATGATTCTGCCGAGATGCTGGCTGCGGATCCGGACAACCGCTGGCTGGCTCGAGCGACGCGTCAACGTCTGGATGCGGACACCTGGCGAGATTCCGTGCTGCTGGTCAGCGGACGTCTTGATCTGACGATGGGTGGACCCGGAGTTGCTCATTTTTCAAGTCGCCCCGGCGCACAACTCACGCCCATTCTCGACTACAGCCAGTTTGACTTTGACAGTCCCGGTGCAACGCGTCGCAGTATTTATCGAGTTGTCTGGCGAGGGATCGCGGATCCGCTGCTGGAACCACTCGACTTTCCGGACCTGGGACTACTGGCACCAGTGCGAGGCTTCTCCGCATCGCCACTGCAGGCTCTGACGCTGATGAATAATCGCTTTGTGTTGCATCACGCCGAACACATGGTTCGCCGAGCCGAAAATGAAACTGCGGACCGTGATCAGCAGCTTCAACTGCTTGCTCAGTGGGCATGGCAGCGTGATCCTACGGATACCGAACGATTATTGTTTCAGCAACTGGCTGACAAGCATGGTCTGGCAGCCGTTTGCCGCCTGGTTCTCAACAGCAACGAGTTCCTGTTCATCGACTGAGACACACCCGTGCGGTATCGTCCCGGAGCTGCGGACATCGGCCGCACCTTCCGACGTGCCTGTTCCATTCTAACGAGTGCGCATGACAGGTTCTGTCCGGTACGTCCGTTGAAAGGTCTGGAGAGTCATGCGGAACGCCATCATCATCCTGAATTGCTGGTTCTTTGGAATGTGCTCAACCGAGGCCGCGGAGTACGTGGTCCGCTTATCGGTTGTTGATGCAGAAAACAATCAGCCGATCCCGACTCGCATTTATCTGACCGGCAGCGAAGGGCAGCCTTTCTATTTTGAATCCAGCCATCCTGAAGGATCCGCAGTCAGGTATGAGAAGCAGAACTGGATCAATTCGAAATCAGTGGAGTATCACACGACCGTCTCCGCACATCCCTGTCATGTTCAGGTTCCTGATGGGGAATACGTCCTGACCGTGGAACGAGGGAAGACATGGCTGCCGCACTCGCAAACAGTTCAGGTTGCTGACAAAGACCTGGAGATCGTCATCCCGCTGAAGCGTTGGAGCCGTCCGGAATCACAGGGCTGGTACAGTGGAGACACCCATCTCCATCGCACCATTGAGGAACTGAAGAATGTGCTGCTGGCCGAAGATCTGAATGTGGCGTTGCCACTGACGAACTGGGTGACGATCTCCGGGACTCCGCCTGCTGCAGGCGACAAAAACATTGTCGATTCCGCTCAGACAGATCTGATTGAAATTGATCCGACTCATGTGATCTGGCCTCGCAGCACGGAATACGAAATTTTCACAGTGGGCCAGAAAAGGCACACCCTGGGCGCACTCTTCGTACTGGGCCATCAGCAGTTGCTGCAGACGACCGTGCCGCCGTGGAACGACGTAGTAACAGACGTCCGATCGTCCGAGCCGCAGGCGCTGTTCGATATGGACAAGCTGGATTGGCCGTTTGCAATGCTTTTGCCCACTCTGGTACCGGATGCCGTCTATGAGCTCGCGAACAATCACGTCTGGCGAACGGAGTTTGCCTTTCGCGACTGGAACTCAGCCGCTCCGGCATGGATGGCGCCTCCCTTTGGAGCACAATCCGGCGGCCATCGGGAATGGCTCGATTATACCCACTCCATGTACTACTCGCTGCTGAACTGCGGCCTGCGAATGCCGCCCAGCGCTGGGACAGCGAACGGTGTTCACCCGGTGCCGGCAGGATTCGGACGAGTCTACGTGCATTTGCCCGACGGGTTTTCGTTCCGAGCGTGGATGGAAGGACTAAAGGCCGGTCGATCCTTTGTCACGACGGGGCCTATGCTGTTTGCAACTGCGGACGGTCAGGATCCCGGTCATGTGTTTTCTTTGCAGAGTAAAGCGGCTCAGGCACTTGTCATTCGGCAGGAACTGGAATCCGTGCATCCACTGTTGTACGGAGAAATCCTGGTCAACGGTCGACCAGAACAACTGCTGCGAGCCACGAATATGAAGACTGAACGAGGAACGTATCAGACTCAATCTGAGTTTCGGATTCGTCCACAACGATCCGGCTGGATTGCTGTTCGCTGGTGGGAAAACAGTCCCGATGACCAGGTGAGATTCGCTCACAGTGCTCCGTGGTATATGGAGGTCGATCAGCAGCCCGTTCAGATTGCTCGCAGGGAAAAGCAATATCTGATGGATCGGATGTCTGCCGAGATCAACCGCAGTCGCGATGTGGTCCCGCCAGAGGCACTCGAAGAATACCACCAGGCACAACGATTCTATGCGTCACTTCCTGAGTACGACGATTCCCAGGAAGTGAAGCAGTCTGCTCGCGCATTGCCAGACAACGACCATCGCAGGCAGTGGCTGGACAACATGATTGTGCACCATCGGTTTTCGGCGGACGAAGTGCGCTTGGCGACCGGATTGTCGCTCGAAGAATCAGAACGTGAGATTCGCCTGCGAGAGAACGAACTGGTGTCTGCCCCCGACAATCAGATTCGACTGCTGCCATATCCCGGTGGTCGACATCCTCGCCGCGGGTTCCTGGATGGGGCTTTGAATCCGCAACGAGAAACCAGGATCAGCGTGTTTGCGCCGTGGGATGACGGAGGATACGTTGTCGTCGATGTGCCGGAAGCCATCTTTTCCAATCTGGGCCTCACGTATCTGGCACATACGCATGTCCCCACAATCTGGGACAATCATCCGCCACTGGAACAACTCGAATGGACGCCCTTCGACAGTGGACTCTCGATGACTCGAATACTGCCAAACGGGATACGCTTTCAAACGATCGTAAGCCGCCGAGCCGATGGCGTTGATATGCAGATTGAACTGACAAACGGCACGCAGGATCGGCTGACCGGAATGCGCGTGCAGGTTTGCACGATGCTGAGTGGCCTGGCAGGCTTCCATCTGCAGGAACCACTGACATCCATCACGAATGTCAACACAATTGCAGTCCGCGGCAAGAATCCTCGTCGATGGCTCGTGACGAGTTGGGAGCCCATCCAGCGGGTCTGGGAGAATCCCCCGGTGCCGTGTATCCACGCCGACCCGATCTTTCCTGACTGTGATCCTGGGAAGTCGGTGATGGTCTCTGGCTCACTGCGGTTTTACGAGGGCGATGATGTCCGATCCCTGGTCCCGCAGCAGAACTGAGTTCCAGCTGAAGCCTGTGAGCTATTCTGCGATGTTGATATCCGCAGGATTCCCGCGGCAAGGCTTCCATACCTTTGATTGATCTTCCCTTTTCCCTCGCAGGGAGAAGTCGGCTGAAGGCCGGCTGAGGGGCGCCGAGTCACTTGACGCTCACGTTGCAGAATCGCAACACCGCGGAAGCTTCGAAATTCTCCTCACAACCGGAACCTGACGACATCAGGGAATATCCTCAGTTGTGCACACGGTCACGGATTGTGAACCACAGTTTCAGAAGTGATTCGTTTCCGCTGAAATCGAATTCATCGGAGTTGAACGCATCGATCGACAGTTCAGGTACGTTCATCCCCCCGCGCCTTCGCGACACAAACCTGGTGGCAAATCAATGAAGAGACAGTTCGGCAGGAATCAGTTGTCCAAATCACGTCGCGGTGCAGTCACCGTCGAATTTGCCGTCGTTGTCCCCCTGATCTTTCTGCTGTTTCTTGGCGGTCTGGAGCTGACATCTCTGAACTTTGCCCGCCAGTCTCTGGGAAATGCGGCCTACGAGTCGGCTCGAAAAGTCATTATTCCCGGCGGTACCGCTCAGGACGGTGTTAAGGAAGGCAAGCAGCAGATGACGATCATCGGACTGGGGAACGGTGTCAGTGTCACGGTGTCCGAAACTGCGGCGACCGTTACTTCCACGGTCTCCGTGCCCGCTCGGAATGTCTCGTGGGGGTTAGTGCGATTCTCCGGCGGTTCTGTCCTGCGCGAATCCTGTACGCTGACCAAAGAGTGACGCCATCTCGTGTCGACTGTCGAGTCAAATCAGATCAGCGAAGCAGTTCAGGGCCTGAGGTTGGAATTGCCTTGCCATTGACACTCAGGATCTGCGAATTCGTCAATGAGTCGCCAAATCGTTCGAAATCCCGGAAGCTCCAGATCACCTGCTTGTTCCGACTGACTTCGATCAACTGCGGGTTCTCTGGTCCCGCGTGACAGTTATTGATCAGAATGTTGCCACCGGGAAGGACCTGCAGCGAGGTCACCCAGGCCAGCTGAATCCCAGGCAGATCGTTTTGATGCAGACTCCAGATGATCTCTTTCTCTGGAGTGACTTCCAGCACGCTGTGTCCGTTTCCGGTGCCGATCAGGGTATTTCCGGATGGCAGGCGAATCGCTGAGAAGCACTGATTCCCAAACGCCTCCACTCCATGTCCACCAGCAGGCTTGCGGTCAAACAGTGGAACTTCATATTCCCAGGCCGTCTTACCCTGCGGATCGTATTCTCGCACCAGGCCTTCGGCTTCGTGACAGACCAGATAATTTCCGCTGTCCAGTTTTCGGACCAGTCGAGTGTCATGATGAGGATCTGGTTTTCGAACCTGAAGTTTTGCCTGATGAGTGACTTTGTCGGCAGAGACTTCAATGATGCGTCCCGGACCGGATTCAGCGATCATGGTGCTGCCGTTTGGCAATCTCTGAAACGCATGGATCTCAAGTCGCTGACCCGCATTCTGCGAATTCCTCTTTGCGTCGTAGCGCCAGACAACTTCACCCGATACAGGATTGATTTCCACGACTTCCGTCCACGAAGTCTGCATCAGCACATTGCCTTTCGCCAGCACATGCAGATCATGCAGGGGACCGATTTTGTGTTCCCATTCCGTCTGCCCCATTTCATCAATGATGGCGATGCGGTTCTTCGAAGAATCTGCCGCGATAAATCGACGTGTCGGTTCAGCGGCCAGCAGCGTCTGGTTCCACGTTATGAATAGTGCCACCCCGAGCGTCACAAATCTGGAGAGCGGACGAAATGAACGTGTCATTGGGAAAACCTTTGGCTGCAGAACAACGACGCTGGATCCGGTTTCAGTGAAACTCCTTGCACTTCCGGCAGGAGTATGCGCAAATGCTTCGATGGTTTCGAGGCTGCCGGAATCTTCGACTGCCGGAGAATCCTCGGCAGATCCGCGTCACGGAATTCCACGTCACCAGATCCCTGTTTTGTTTTTTGCGAGTGGGAGTGTCCCATGATCCGACTGATTCAGAACGCTCCCGCAAGAGTGATCGTTGCAAG
>Ga0209573_1002423_pt1 | contig 23859 bp, 25 predicted proteins | sample TNRBio252014_DNA_FD_185870 | JGI IMG/M metagenome (GOLD analysis project Ga0209573, IMG submission 185870) | Wastewater treatment Type I Accumulibacter community from EBPR Bioreactor in Madison, WI, USA - TNR Reactor_6/25/2014_ DNA (SPAdes)... | ecosystem: Engineered > Bioreactor > EBPR >...
TCCGGGGTGCGCAGATCGTCGGGCTGTGCCTTGGTAGCTACGTGCTCGCCTATGCGGGCCTGCTCGATGGGCATCGCGCCTCGACACACTGGGAGTATGAGCAGGACTTCATGTCCCGCTTCCCGCGCGTGCGGCTCGACACCAACGCGCTCTATGTCGACGAGGATCGCCTCGTCACCTCGGCCGGCACTGCCGCCGGCCTCGATTGCTGCCTTTACCTCATCCGCCAGCACCACGGCAGCGCCATCGCCAACCGGGTCGCGCGCCGCATGGTCGTACCCACCTATCGGGAGGGTGGGCAGGCGCAGTTCATCGAGCGGCCCGTCCCCGTCAACACCCAGGACGCCCGCATCAACGCGTTGCTGGACTTCCTTCGCCAGAACCTGGGCAGCGCCCACACGCTCGACGCGCTCGCGTCACGGACGCGCATGAGCCGGCGCACCTTCACACGCAACTTTCAGAAGGCGACCGGGATGTCGGTGGGCGACTGGCTGCTCGCCGAGCGCATGCGCCGCACGCAGGAGTTGCTCGAAGTGAGCGCTCACCCCATCGAGCGCATCGCCGAACTGGTCGGCTTCCGAACCGCAACCGCGCTGCGCCAGCAGTTCAAGCAGGCGTTCGGGGTGACGCCGGCCGAGTGGCGCCGGAGTTTTCGGATGGATGACGCCTAATCGGTCGTGGCTCGCGCCGCTACGCACGAGCGAGTGGGTCGTTTATGCCAAGCGACCCTGCGCCGGTCCCGGGGCGGTCCTCGCCTGCCTGTCGCGCTACACCCATCGCGTGGCGATCTCGAACCGTCGCCTGGCGTCGCTCGACGCCGATGTCGTCTCCTTCCGCTGGAAGGACTGCCGCGCCAAGGGGCGCACCCGCCACAAGACGATGACGCTCACCGCCGAGGAGTTCATGCGCGGCTTCCTGCTGCACGTGCTGCCGTGCGGCTTCCATCGCATCCGACACTACGGATTGCTCGCCAACGCGGGGCGGCGACCCAACCTGGCGCGTGCGCGCGAGCTGCTTGGTGCAACGCCTCCAGACGAGCCACGCACCATCGCCTCGGCGCCTGAAGCAGCTGCGCTGTCGACCACGCCCCCCCCCCGGCTTCGTGTGCCGCTGCTGCGGATCGGCGATGCGCGTCATCGAGACCTTCGCTCGGGGTGCGACGATCCGCGCGCCACCGCCGCACGGGGCAAGCGCATGACCGGGCATCCATTCAATGCCCCCAGCCACACGCCAGCACCCGGTCGGATGAGGTCGCTCGGGAGCGGCTGTCCTCTCGATGAAGATCCGCATCGCGCTTTGCTCCGCTGCCACGCACTCCCTGCCGCCGAGGGTCAGCACCGGCCTCGCGTAACGTGCTGCACTTGGCGCAGCACCATGCACATCGCGTACCTGTGCGATTGGGCTGCGCTCAAATGCCCATAGCGCCGCGCCCCGACTGAACGGCCTCGCCTCGTTTCGCGGTTTCCTCCCTGGCGCTTTGTCCAGCGCCTGCCCGTCCGGCTCGGGCAGGCCATCGATTGTCGCGAGGGAGGGCAGGCGTCGAACAAAGCTAGACCAATCCGGCCGTTGGACTCAGGTGCAGTGTCAGGCGGCAATGCAGCGGTCACCTGCCGTTCCGTCGCAAATTGCGATGAGCGGCAGTTTGCCGACTTTCCGAACTCGCATAACCGACCCCTATGCGCAGGACGCAACCATGAGCAGTTGCCTGGGTATTGTCGGTGCCGACCGTGATTCGGTAACGATTCAGGCCGGCACCATCTGCGCATGGTTTCAAAGCGATTTCAGGAAGCGCATGAGCGAATCCGGGGCCTGGAACCGACGGATGTTGGTGTCGGGCGGGTCGAGCCGCGCGAGGGCCTTCTCCTTCATTGCGAGGTCGGCCTCGACGTAGCGGTAAGTGGTCGTGGTGCTCTCGTGGCCGAGCCAAAGGGCAGTCGCATCTGTTGCGCCCCGCACGCGACAGGTGTCGCCCCCGCTGCGACAGTCGTCCGCCGCACGAAGCGCCCCAGGCGCCCTGTCAGAGCCTGCCCAGTTGATATCAAGTAGCTGTTTTTATTGCTTCTTCCAGGAGCAATAAAAACCTGGAACAGCAGTGGCACCGAAGTTGCAATGCAAGCCCCAGACGCAGTGGCAACGCGGGGCGAGCACGGACAGCACGGCCAACCCCGCTTCCCGACCACGGCGCGACCAAGCGACCCAATCGACGAGGAGGCTTTGCAGCGATGGAAGCGACAAGCGAGCAACTGCTGTGGATGTACGAAAAGATGATCGAGATCCGGGAGTACGAGGAGACCATGGCCAGGGTCTACCTCGAGGCCAAGCTCCCGCCGAAGATCCAGAAGGGCCTGGCCTTCGACATCGGCGCCGGCCCGGTGCCCGGCGAGATGCACCTGGCCGCCGGCCAGGAACCGGTCGCGGTCGGCGTGTGCGCCCACCTGCGCCGTGACGACACCGTGGTCGGCGCCCACCGCCCGCACCACTTCGCCATCGCCAAGGACGTCGGCCTGAACGCGATGACCGCCGAGATGTTCGGCAAGGCCACCGGCCTGGGCCGCGGCAAGGGCGGCCACATGCACCTGTTCGATCCGGCGGTGAAGTTCTCCTGCAGCGGCATCGTCGGTGCCGGCGCGCCGCAGGCCTGCGGCGCCGCGCTGGCGGCGAAGAAGCTCGGCACCGACGCGGTGGCGATCGCCTTCTTCGGCGAGGGCGCCGCCAACCAGGGCGCCTTCCACGAGGCACTGAACCTCGCCGCGCTGTGGAAGCTGCCGGTGGTGTTCGTGGTCGAGGACAACAAGTACGGCATCTCGGTCGAGAAGTCCGCTTCCACCGCGATCGCCTCCAACGCCGATCGTGCCGTGGCCTACGGCATGCCGGGCGTGCTGGTGGAGAGGAACGACGCGCTGGCGGTGTTCGAAGCCGCCGGCGAGGCGGTGGCGCGTGCCCGCCGCGGCCAGGGTCCGACCCTGATCGAGGTCAAGACCGATCGCTACTTCGGCCACTTCCAGGGCGACCCCGAGACCTACCGCCCCAAGGGCGAAGCCAAGGAGTTGCGCCAGCACGACCCGATCCCGGCGCTCGGCGCCACGCTGCGCGCGTGCGGCCTGCTCGACGACATGGCCGACGCCGCGCTGCGCGAACGCGTGTCGGCGCGCGTGCAGGCCGCCTACGACTTCGGCCGCAACAGCCCCTACCCGGAACCGCAGGACGCGCTGCTGCACGTCTTCGCCGAATAAAGACCAGGAGACCGCAATGAGCACGACCACCACCACCCGCCGCCTCACCATGGCCCAGGCGATCTCGGAAGCGACCGCACAGGAGATGGCGCGCGATGCGCGCGTCTTCGTCATGGGCGAGGACGTCGGCAAGTACGGCGGCATCTTCAGCGCCACCACCGGGCTGCTCGAGCAGTTCGGCCCGGAACGCGTGATGGACACGCCGATCTCGGAGACCGGCTTCATGGGCGCCGCGCTCGGCGCTGCAGCCGAAGGAATGCGGCCGATCTCGGAGCTGATGTTCGTCGACTTCTTCGGCGTCTGCTTCGACCAGATCTACAACCACATCGCCAAGAACCACTACATGTCGGGGGGTGCCTGCAAGTATCCGCTGGTGATCACGACCGGCATCGGCGGCGGCTACAACGACGCCGCGCAGCACTCGCAGTGCCTGTACTCGATCTTCGCCCACGTGCCCGGCCTCAAGGTGGTGGTGCCGTCCAACGCCTACGACGCCAAGGGCCTGATGACGTCCGCGATCCGCGACGACAACCCGGTGGTCTTCCTCTACCACAAGGGCATCATGGGACTGAGCTGGATGTCCTATTTCGAGGGCAGCACCAACGAGGTCCCGGAAGCGCAATACACCATCCCCTTCGGCCAGGCACGGGTGGTGCGCGAAGGCCGCGACCTTACCATCGTGACCCTGTCGCAGATGGTGCAGAAATCGGTGCTGGCCGCCGACCAGCTCGCCGCCGAGGGCATCTCCGCCGAGGTCATCGACCTGCGCACCCTGGTGCCGCTCGATCGCGCCGCGGTGCTGGCCTCGGTGGCGAAGACCGGCCGCCTGCTGGTCGCCGACGAGGATTACCTCAGCTACGGGTTGTCTGGCGAGATTGCCGCGCTGGTCGCCGAGAACCTCGACACCCTGCGTCTCAAGGCCCCCGTGCGCCGCCTCGCAGTGCCCGATGTGCCCATTCCGTTCAGCCGCCCGCTCGAGCAGTTCGCCATTCCGCAGGTGGACAACATCGTCGCCAGCGCGCGCGGCCTGATGAGCTTCAAGCTCGACTAATCAACCAGGAGACACAACATGACCGACATCATCCTCGACGACGCGGTGTGGACCGACGTCGATGAAGGCACCGAAGCCCTGCTGCAGGAATGGCAGGTGAAGGAAGGCGATCACGTGGAGGCTGGACAGGTGCTGGCAGTGGCCGAACTGGTCAAGACCAGCCAGGAGATCTTCGCGCCGTCGTCCGGCCGCATCGTCAAGCGCTGCGTGGCGGAACAGGACACCTTCGGCCGCGGCGCAGTGCTCGCGCAGCTGGAGGCCTGAGCCATGGCAGCGAGCGCGGCAGCGAGCGCCGCCCTCTCCCCCACCGCCTCGGCCGAGCGCCGTACGGTTGCGCTCAGCGGACTGCGGGGCGCGATGGCGCGCAACATGGCGCAGGGCTGGCAGGCGCCGCGGGTGGCGCACTCGGTCGACGTGGATCTGAGCCGCATCGAAGCCCTGCGCGCCGAACGTGCCGCTGCAGGCGAGAAGCTCAGCGTGAACGCCTTCGTGATCCATGCGGTGGCGCGGGCGCTACGCAGCCATCCGCGGCTGAACGCGCTGATGCGCGAGAAGGAAGTCGAGCTGATCGGCGACATCAACATTGGTGTTGCGGTCGCGCTCGACGAGGGGCTGATGGTGCCGGTGATCCGTCAGGCGGACACCAAGTCAGTGGCGATGCTGGCGGCGGAAACCCGCCAGCTGGCCGACGGCGCGCGAGCCGGCGTGCTCACGGGCGGCGCCTACCAGCGCGGCACCTTCACCGTGACCAACCTCGGCAGCACCGCGGTCGATCGCTTCAGCCCGGTCATCAACCCGCCGCAGGTCGCCATCCTCGGCGTCGGGCGAACCCGCCAGCAAGCGACGGTGAGGGACGGCACGATCGTTGCCGCCCCGCTCGCCAATCTGACCCTGGTGTTCGACCACCGCGCGGTGGATGGCTACCCGGCGGCGCTCTTCCTCGGCGAACTCGTGCGCCGGCTGGAACAGGCGGCGTTCGACTGATGCCGGCCGCAGCCCTCGCCCCCACCGCCGTCGCACGCCCGCCGCGCGGCGCGGCGCCCGTCGGCACCGCGTTGACCGTCGCCCGCGCCAGCACCGAGCAGGCCTGGAACAGCCGCCAGCTTGCAGCGCCGATCACCGTTCCACGCGTGCGGGTGTGGACCTACCCCGCGCCCGGCGTGGTGTTCGGCTGCGCCCAGGCGGCGCTGCACGGCGAGACGGCACGGGCGGCGCGCACCGACTGCGAGCTGGTGCAGCGCCGCGCCGGCGGCGGCGCCGTGCTGACCGGACCCTGGATGCTGTCGTCCTCGGTGGTGCTGCCGCCGGAGCACCGCCTGCTTGCCGGCGGCACGGTGGCGAGCTACCGCTGGCTCGGCGTGCTGCACGCCGGCCTGCTGCGCGACCTCGGCATCCCCGCCCACGCGCTGGCGCCCGACCAGCTCAGGGCACGCCCGGCCGACCCGGCGCTGGCCTGGGCCTGCTTCGGCGGCCTGTCGCCGTGGGAGGTGATCGCTGACGGCCGCAAGCTGGTCGGCCTCGCCCAGTTGCGCGGCCGCCATGGCGTGCTGCTGACCACCGGCACCCTGCTGTGGCGGCCGGACTGGGCGCTGCTGTGCCGCGCGCTGGATCGTCCGCCCACGGACGTGGCCCGGCTCGATGCCGCGACCACGTCCTGCGCCGAACTGCTCGGCGCCCGCATCCACATTGAAACGCTCGCCGAGGGCCTACGGCAGATGCTCGCCGACGTGCTCGGCGACTTCGCGGAGGGCGCCGCCGCCTGACTCGAACCTGCCGCCCCCACGACCACACAGAAAGGCCATCCCGGCCGCCAGAACATTAAGGAGACAAGCATGAGCACGGAACACACCCCCACCCCGATGCGCATCGTCGACAAGCGCATCACCCTTTCCCGCCGCGGCTTCCTCAAGGGCGGCGGCATGGCCGCGCTGGGCGTCGGCACGCTGTCGGCGTCGACGCTGATGACACCAGCGCGCGAGGCGCTGGCGCAGGAGTTCAAGGTGCTGGGCGCCGCCACCGGCAACACCCTGCTGGTGCTGGCGCGCGACATCTTCCCGCACGACCGCATCTCGGACCGCTACTACCTGCAGGCGCTCGAACCGCTGGAAACGCAGGCCGCCGCCGACGACAAGCTGAAGGCGCTGTTGAGCGAGGGCGTGGCCGCGCTCGACCGCCTGGCCAAGCTGCGCTTCAGGAAGACCTACGCCGCGCTCGACAAGGAAAGCGAGCGCCTGAGCCTGCTCTATGTAATCGAACACGGCGCCTTCTTCCAGAAGGTGAAGGGCCACCTGGTCACCGGTTTCTACGACAACAAGGCGGTGTGGCCGCTGTTCGGCTACGAGGGCTCGTCGTGGGAGAAGGGTGGCTACCTCAACCGCGGCTTCGACGACATCGACTGGCTCGACCAGGCCTGAACCGCCCCCCGATCAAGACGACATAACGGAGACAAACCATGAGCGCGAAATTCTCGCTGGACGACGACAGCGTGGTGGTCATCGTCGGCTCGGGCGCCGGCGGCGGCACACTGGCTGACGAACTGACCCGACGCGGGGTGAACGTCGTCGTCCTCGAAGCCGGCAAGCATTACACCCAGGCCGATTTCGAGAACGACGAGTGGGCAATGTTCCACAAGATCTCGTGGCTGGACAAGCGCATTTCGGCCGGAGGCTGGCATCACACCGAGACCTATCCCAATCTGCCGGCGTGGATCGTGAAGGGCGTGGGCGGTTCGACCATGCACTTCTCCGGCCTGGCGCTGCGCTTCCTGCCGCACGACTTCCGCACCAAGAGCACCTATGGCACGGTCGATGGCGCCAACGTGCTCGACTGGCCGATCAGCTACGAGGAGCTGGCACCCTACTACGACATCGCCGAACGCAAGATGGGGGTGGCCGGCACCAAGGCCAGCGGCCTGCCCGAGATGCCGCCCAATAACCATTACAAGGTCATCGCCGCCGGCGCGAAGAAGGTCGGCTACACCGACATCAGTCGTCCGGTGGCGTCCAACACCCGGCCCAATGACGGCCGCCCGGCCTGCCAGCAGATCGGCTTCTGCATGCAGGGCTGCAAGATCAGCGCCAAGTGGTCGACGCTGTATTCGGAGATCCCGCGCGCGATCGACACCGGCCGCGCCGAGCTGCGCCCGCAGAGCATGGTGCTGAAGATCGAGCACGACAAGTCGGGCAAGGCCAGCGGCGTGCTCTACGCCGACAAGGATGGCCGCCAGCACCTGCAGAAGGCACGCGTGGTGTGCGTCGCCGGCAACTCGATCGAGTCGCCGCGGCTGCTGCTGAACTCCGCCTCCAGCCTGTTCCCGAATGGCCTGGCGAACTCGTCCGGGCAGGTCGGCAAGAACTACATGAACCACACCACCGCGGCCGCGGTGGCGATCCACAAGGGGCCGGTCTACATGTATCGCGGCTTCGACATCGCCGCGGTGATCTCGGACGAGGCCCAGCTCAATCCCGACCGCGGTTTCCTCGGCGGCTACCACCTGGAGGGTCTCGCCCTGCACCTGCCCTTCACCGCGGCCTTCATGAAGCCGGGCGGATGGGGACGCGAAGTGAGCTCGGCACTCGAGCAGTACGACCACATGAGCTGCGTGTGGGTATGCGGCGAGGACATGCCACAGGAAGAGAACGGCATCAGCCTGCATCCGACCGAGAAGGACCAGTACGGCCTGCCGATTCCGATCGTGACCAAGACCGACCACACCAACGACGCCGCGATGCGCCGCCACGGCCTCACGCAGTGGCGCAAGGTATCGGAAGCGGTGGGCGCCACGCGGGTGATCGACATGCCGCCCTACCCCGCCAGCCACAACATGGGCACCAACCGCATGAGCGCCAATGCACGCGACGGGGTGGTGAACAAATGGGGCCAGACGCACGACATCGGCAACCTGTTCATTTCCGACGGCAGCCAATTCACCTCGAGCTCGGCCGCCAATCCGACCCTGACCATCGTCGCGCTAGCCGTACGCCAGGCCGAATACATCGCCGGCGCGATGCAGCGGCGCGAACTCTGAGCCACACCGTGCAGTTTCGGATCCGCACCCCGGACTGCACCTCCCACCACAAGAAACGGAGACACCCATGAACCAGAAGAACCGCATCCGCCGCATCCTGTCCGCCGCCACGGTCACAACCGGCCTCGCCACCAGCCTGGCCGCGACCAGCCTCCCCGCGCAGGCGGAGCCGATCCCGGGCATGCGCGGCATGCAGCACATCGGCATCACCGTGCCGAACATGAATGAGGCCGTCGCCTTCTTCCGCGACGTCCTCGGCTGCGAGCCGTCATTCACCTTCGGCACCTTCAAGTTCGAGGACGACTGGATGGAGCGCCACCTCAACGTACACCCGCGCGCGGCGATCAGCGACTTCCAGATGGTCCGCTGCGGCAACGGCACCAACCTCGAGGTCTTCGAGTACACCGCACCCGACCAGAACCGCCGCGGCCCCCGCAACAGCGACATCGGCGGCCACCATCTCGCTTTCTATGTGGACAACATGGACGCCGCGGTGAGCTACCTCAAGGCCAAGGGCGTGCGCGTGCTCGACACGCCAAGCACCTTCACCGAGGGCCCTGCGGCGGGGCTGACCTGGGTCTACTTCCTCGCGCCCTGGGGGCTGCAACTCGAGCTCGTCAGCGCACCGAATGGCATGGCGCACGAAAAAGCACTGCAGCGCAAGCTGTGGGATCCGCGCTTCCCCGCCAGCTAAGCCCGCGCCCGCGCTCGCATGCCCTCGGGGACGCCGCGCGGCCTACCCGGGTAGATCGGTTTCCCATGCCTGACTCCCTCCTCCAGGCGCTTTGCGGGGCGCGCCGTCAAGGCCGCCCCATCTTTTCTTGTTGAGCCGCCGGTAAGCGAGGAGTAAGTTGTAACGCCACACAGAGACCGATCCATGGTCCGCACCGGGTACCAAGCTGAAACAGCCCGGAAGAGGAGACAAGATGCTGGCCCAATCCCAAAGGGAGCACATCGATCATGTGCTTGCCGTCTCAAAGACCGGCGCGCGCCCATCCGATCGAATCGGCAGTTCGTGGGTACGCTGTATCCGCGACTACGGGCTCGACCCTTGCCGCCCGACACGGGCCCACATCGTCGAACATGCGCGCCTGCGCGAACACCAGGACCATATCGAAGAATTCCTCGGCGTCGCCCGCACCGGCATGGAGCAGCTGTACAAGCGCATGGCCGGCATCGGCTACGTCCTGTTGCTGACCGACGCGCACGGAATCGCGGTGGACTTCATCGGCAACGACGCCTGGGCGCGGGAACTGAAGCAGGCCGGACTCTACCTTGGCGCCGACTGGAGCGAAGCGCGCGCCGGAACCTGTGCGGTGGGCACCTGCATCGTCGAGAAGGCGCCGATCACGGTTCATCACGCCGACCACTTCGACGCGACCCACATCTCGCTGACCTGTAACGCCGCCCCCTTGTTCGACCCCACGGGGGGGTTTCTCGGCGTGCTCGACGTCTCCGCACTGACTTCGCCTTCGCCGCGCGACAGCCAGCATCTGGCGCTGCAGATGACCACGATGTTTGCGCAGATGGTGGAGGACGCCAACTTCCTGCGCTACTTCCGCGATCGCTGGGTGCTGCGCCTGGGCTCAGCATGGTCGATGGTGGATGTATCGGCAGAGATCATGCTCGCCTTCGATGCCGACGGGGTCGTGGTCGGCACGAACAGCGGAGCCCGGAGATCATTGCGGCCATTGCACGCAGGCGGTGACAACGCCCTGGTCGGCCGATCGCTGGGCGAGATCTTCCGTGAAGGCATGGATTCGATCTGGCGCATTGCGCGGGCAGGCTTCGCCGCCGACCGCACGGCGCTATCGACCGGCAGCGGAGAGGTCTACTACGGCACTGTCGTGCAGCCCCGGGTCGCGCCGCACGCAGCACGGCCGAGCGTGACCGCGACCGCCGCGCACGCGCCGGCGCTCGAGCGCCTGGCTGGCGATGATCCGCAGATGCAGCGCCTGATCGCGCAAGCCTCCAGGCTGGTCAACCGCCCGGTGAACATCCTGGTCCACGGCGAAACCGGCACCGGCAAGGAGGTGCTGGCCAAAGCCCTGCACGAGTCCAGCGATCGGGCCTCGAACCCCTTCGTTGCCGTCAATTGCGCGGCCATTCCCGAGTCACTGATCGAGAGCGAGTTGTTCGGCTATACCGCCGGAACCTTCACCGGCGGGCGCAGCAAGGGTATGCGCGGTCTCATCCAGCAGGCAGACGGTGGCACCCTGCTGCTCGACGAGATCGGCGACATGCCGCTAAACCTGCAGACCCGGCTGCTGCGGGTGCTGGCAGAGCGCGAGATACTGCCGCTCGGCGCGGAGAAACCGATCCCCGTCAACCTGACCGTGGTCGCAGCCTCCCATCGCGACTTGCGCAAGCTGATTGCCGAAGGCAGCTTCCGCGAGGATCTCTACTACCGCCTGTGCGGCGCCATTCTTTACCTTCCGCCGCTACGCGAGCGCCGCGACCTTGACTACCTGATCGACCGCCTGCTGGCTGCAGAGGGTGGTGAATTGGGCACCGCCGCAACCCTCGGACCGATTGCGCGTGCAGCCTTGCTCGAATACAGCTGGCCAGGCAACGTCCGTCAGCTGCGCAACGTGTTGCGATTCGCACTCGCGGTCTGTGACGGCGGCACGATCACGACCGAAGACCTGCCCGTCGAGCTCATGTCCGCGGGCCACCGTGACACACCACCACTCGAGACGACGCAGGCGCCTCGCGGCGAGGCCGCCGAGCTGGAGGCCGCCCTGCGCCGCCACCGCTGGAACGTCACCGCCGCAGCAGCGGAGCTCGGCATTGTGCGCGCGACGGTCTATCGGCAGATGAAGCGCTTCGGCATCGTGCCGCCGAACCAGCTCTAGCCGATCCTGGTCGGGTACGCATCGGGCGGCCGCGAAGGCGCGCGATGGAAGCGCCGGGAAACGGGCTTCGCCCGCTCAGACGTGCAGATCGACCTGACTCACCGTACCCACCCGGCCATCCTCGCGCAGGTAGACGACGCCGAATGCTGCCGCCTTGACCAGCACATCGGTGCAGCGGTGCTCGTCGTTGATGAAAGCCTCCCAGCCCCTCATCGCACGCGCAAGCTCGCCCGGCGGCACCGGAAAGAAGGTGACGCGGCCGGTGGCGTCCTCAAGCCAGTTCTGCCTTGTCCGGTAGGAGGCTTCCTGGCTGTAGACGTCGCGCACCACGGCATTCTGCAGGCTCACCAGCCAATCCTCGGTGACCTGCGTCGTTTCTCCGGCACGCCGGAGCAGTTGAACGAAGCGCTCCTGCTTGTCCGAGCTCGGATGCTCCGCTCGCGCTCGATCTCGAAGCTGCTGCGGGTCTCGGAGAGGTACAGGTAGCTCAACGCGCGCTCATGGAGCGACGCGTCGGTGACGGACGCCAGGGTCGCGCGCGCCGTGTCGAGGAGCTCCGGCAAGGAAGGCGCGCCCGGTAGCGCGCGCGTCGCACGATTGGGAAAAATCGACCCTTCCCAGTGCGTTGTTGCGCACGCGGAACTTGCGGTCGTTGTGGGCTGCCCGGCGGTGAGGTAGTCGTCGGCAGGAAACAGGTCGACTTAGCCTCCCGCCGGCAAGGCCTCCGCCGGGAGTTCCTGTCCCGTCAGCCACTCCCAAAGATGGCAAGCCCGCCGAATCCACTCGCCGATTGACCGACCCGCTGATCTCCGCCGGCTTCGCCAGCGATCGACGGCCAGGGAGAGGCGGCTGATGAGTTGTGCGTAGCCAATCGTGGGCATCGAATCCTCGAAATCTGTTTGCTCGACTCGAAAAACCTTCTCAGGCCTGCGGATAGCGAACAGCTTATTCGAAATTTCGCAGCCACCGCCGATCAATCCGCGGCGGCAGAAGGATCATGCCAATCAGTTATTCGCTTCGGCAAGCTCCAGCACCGCTGCGGGGTCGCGCCTAAACGCCACCTCCAGCCCCACCGGCTCCCGCCCGCCAAAAGCCTCGACCAACTCGGTGTAGTACCACAGCGATCCGTCCTTGCCTCCGGTGAAGCGCGTCCCCACCGACTCACCGATCTTCGTCAGATCGAGCAGTTGGTCGAGCACATCCCCGACAGCGTGGTCACGGAAAGCAGAGGTCAAACGGGAACAGGGTCAGGCTGACGTCACACTGGCTTGGTGACAGAGTGGCCAAAAAAGAAAATGGGCCAGGCCCGTCAAGACCTAACCCATTGAATTGTTTGGCGCGCCCGAGACGATTCGAACGTCCGACCCCTGCCTTCGGAGGGCAGTACTCTATCCAGCTGAGCTACGGGCGCGTAGCGTCCGGGAAATCCACCCGGACAAGGCGCGAAAGCATAGCCCGCTTCGACGGCAAAGTCCATGCCACGCTGCCACAATGGTTTCCAGCCCGCTATAATCCTGTCTTTAGACCCTGTCTTGCGCCACCCGTCCGAGGACCAAAGCATGTCGAACCCACGCACCCTGCGGCCCGCCCGCCTCGCAATGCCCGTCGCCCTGGTTGCTGCCACGCTGCTGGCCGGCTGTGGCGCACAAGACAAGACCGATCCCGAACTGCGGGCTTCGCTGATCCAGCCGGTGGCTCGCGTCGTGATCCAGGCCGTGACCATCGCCCCCGGCAGCCGGACCGGCGAGCAGATCTACAAGTCGATCTGCGGGGCCTGCCACGACTCGGGCGCGGTGGGCGCACCGAAGACCGGTGATGCGGCGGCGTGGGGTCCGCGCCTCGCCCTCGGCCACGATGGCCTGACCGCATCGGCGATCGCCGGCAAGAATGCGATGCCCCCGCGCGGCGGCGGCAGCGACCTGACCGACACCGAGGTGTCGCGGGCAGTGGCCTACCTCGCGAACCTCGCCGGCGCAGGTTACACCGAGCCGCCGGTCGAGCAGTAAGCAGCACGCCGCAACACAGCGGCCATCGCGGATCGAGAGGGCAGCCCATCGTGGCTGCCTTTTTGTTTGGTGCCCCATCGTGCAGGTAGCGGTACGAACGGGTTCCGTGAGCGCACCCGTCTGCGCAAGCGGGTCAGCCGGCTCCTGCGTAAGCCCGGACCGCCCGCCGGCGGCAGCGGCCTCAGTCCTTGTCCCGGCTATCGAACATCGCCATCAGGTTGGCGAGCCGCGCCTTGCCCTCTTCCTTCGACACCGGCTGCGCGGTCTTGCGGTCGTTCATGCGGATGTCGCCCCCCATCTCGGCGATGAAGCGGCTCGGCTCGCAGGTGCGGAACTCCTTGCCCGACTTGCGCCGCTCGCACCAGGTGATGTTGAGGCTGCGCTGGGCGCGGGTGATGCCGACGTACATCAGGCGGCGCTCTTCCTCGACCTTGTCCTCGTCGACGCTGCTCTGGTGCGGCAGCAGCCCCTCCTCGACGCCGACCAGGAACACGTGGGGAAACTCCAGACCCTTGGAGGCGTGCAGGGTCGCCATCTGCACGCCGTCGAAGTCGGGATCCTCCTTGTCGAGCATGGTGATCAGCGCGATGGTCTGGGTGAGCTCGAGCAGGTTCTTGCCGTCCTCCTCGCCCTTCCTGCCCAGCCAGCCGACGAAGTCGCGCACGTTGCTCCACTTGGTCTCCGCCTCGCGGGTGTCGCAGTGCTCGAACAGCCAGGCCTCGTAGCGGATGGCGCCGAGCAGCTCTTCCAGCAGTTGCGCGGCGGGCTCGCGCGGGGCGCGGTACTGCAGGCGGTTGATGTAGGCGGCGAACTCCTGCACACCCTGCAACTGCTTGGCATTCAGATGTTGGGTGAGCCCTTCCTCGAACACCGCAGCAAAGAGGCTGATGTGGCGATGCCCAGCATAGGCGCCGAGCGCCTCGATGGTGGCGGCGCCGATGCCGCGGCGCGGGGTGGTGATGGCGCGGATGAAGGCGAGGTCGTCGTCCTCGTTGACCAGCAGGCGCAGCCAGGCGATCAGGTCGCGGATCTCGGCCTTGTCGAAGAAGCTCTGCCCGCCCGAGATCACGTAGGGGATCCGGTTGTTGCGCAGGTGCTGCTCGATGAGGCGGGCCTGGTGGTTGCCGCGATACAGGATCGCGTAATCCTTGAAGCGGGTGCGGTGCTCGAACTTGTGCGCGGTGATCTTGGTCGCCACCCACTCCGCCTCGTGCTCGGCGTCGCGACAGTTGGTGACGGCGATCTGCTCGCCCTGGCCATGCTCGGACCACAGGCGCTTGTCGAACAGCTTCTCGTTGTTGGCGATGACGGTGTTGGCGGCCTCGAGAATGCGGCGCGAGGAGCGGTAGTTCTGCTCGAGCTTGATGACCTTGAGCTTCGGGTAGTCCTGCTGCAGCAGCTTCAGGTTCTCGACGTCGGCGCCGCGCCAGGCGTAGATCGCCTGGTCGTCGTCGCCCACCGCGGTGAAGGCGCCGCGCACGCCCGACAGCAGCTTGAGCAGCCGGTACTGGGCGCGGTTGGTGTCCTGGTACTCGTCCACCAGCAGGTAGCGCAGCTTGTTCTGCCAGCGCTCGCGCACCTCGGGATGCTCGTCGAACAGGCGGACCGGCAGCGAGATGAGGTCGTCGAAATCCACCGCCTGGTAGGCGCGCAGGGTGCGCTCGTACTCCTTGTATAGCTTGGCGGCGACCGAGGCGATCTCGTTGTCGGCGAGCTGCGCGGCCTCCTCGGGCGTGATCATCGCGTTCTTCCACGACGAGATCTGCCACTGCATCTGCTTGGCGATGCCCTTCTCGCTGTCGCCGGCGACGTCCGAGACGATCTGCACGGTGTCGGAGGCATCGAGGATGGAGAACTGCGGCTTCAAGCCGCAGTGCTTGGCCTCCTGGCGGATGATGCGCACCCCCAGCGCGTGGAAGGTGCACACCGTGAGCCCGCCCGGCACGCGCCCGCCCATGATGTGGGCGACGCGCTCCTGCATCTCCTTGGCGGCCTTGTTGGTGAAGGTGATCGCGGCGATGTTGTTGGCGCTGATGCCGCACTCGTTGATCAGGTGCGCGATCTTGTGCGTGATCACCCGCGTCTTGCCACTGCCGGCGCCGGCCAGCACCAGGCAGGGGCCGTCGAGATAGCGGATCGCTTCGCGCTGGGGCGCGTTGAGGAGGGCGGACATCGTGGGCGGGATCGCAGAAAAGCAAAGCCGCCCGGCCGGGCGGCGTGGATGTCGATTCTAGCCGATCGCGCGTCCGGGCCGGCGGGCGTCGGCCGGGCCGCGCCGGATGCGAGGCGGCGTGCGCCCGGCCGGCGCGAGGCTCAAAGGTGTTCCTTGCGCCGCAGCACCAGCGGACGGCCGTCGTGGGACTTCTTCACCAGCCAGGTGGCGAGCGCCGAGTCCATGTAGTCGGCGTGCCCGGGGAACCAGTCCATCAGCGCCTGCGCGAGCTCGCGGGCGATCTCCACCTCGCCCTTGGCGACGAGCTCCTGCACCTCGCGCACCGAGGCCATCACCTTGGCGTGCTCGTCGATGTGGCACTCGCCGCCGTTGGGGAAATCGGGCGCAGCCAGCCACTCGTCCTCCTGCGCGAAATGCGCCTCGGCGTGGCGGGCGAAGGCGTCGAGCGCGGCGGGGATCTCCGCGTCGCTCGCGCGCAGCAGCGCATCCACGCAATCGACGAACTCGCGATGGGTGTCGTCGATCGTGCGGTGCCCGAGCAGGAAACGGTCACTCCAGGTGAACACGGGCGGGTTGGTCATTGCGGGCTTACCTCGGCTTGAACGGGGGCAAAAAACGGGGCCGGGACCTTGGTCGCGGCGTCCTGATGGATCCAGTCTAGCAAGCCGGGCACCTTTGCAGACAGCGCCTGTCGGATAACGCAAGAGTGACAAGCCCGGGTGGCTCGCTCAAAATCGCCCGCAAAGCGCCTGCCGCCGCGCACTTCAACCGTTCCGGACCCTGTCATGAAGCTCAAGATCGCCGCCGCCGTCGCGGTCCTCGTCCTCGCCGTCGCCGGCTTTTTCGTATTCACGCAGAAGCCGGCCGCGCCCGACGTGGCCTTCTCCACGCTGCAGGGACAGAGCTTTCGCACCGCCGACCTGCGCGGCAAGGTGGTGCTGGTGAACTTCTGGGCCACCACCTGCACCAGCTGCATCAAGGAGATGCCGGCGCTGAAGGCGACCCAGGAGAAGTTCGAGGCGCGCGGCTACCGGACCGTGGCGGTGGCGATGGACTACGACCCGCCCGCCCAGGTCGCCGCCTTCGTCGAGCGCAATCCCCTGCCCTTCACCTTCGTGCTCGACCGCGACGGCAGCATCGCGCGTGGCTTCGAGGGCGTGCGCCTGACCCCGACCAGCTACATCCTCGACAAGCGCGGCCAGATCGTGCAGAAGATCCTTGGCGAACCCGACTTCGACAAGCTGCATGGCCTGCTCGACCAGCTCCTCGCCGAACCCGCCTGACAGGAAAGCCCACGCACCCCATGCCAACGCTCCGCACCACGCTGTACGCCGCTCTGTCGGCCAGTCTCCTGTTCGCCCTGCTCCCGCCCGCCCACGCCCAGCGCGCCGGCAACATCGGTGGCTGCGACATCCGCCGCGGCACCCTGTGCACCAACCTGAACCTGAACGGGGCGAACCTGGAAGGGGTGAACCTGGCCAATTCGCAGTTCACCCGCTCCGACCTCTCCGGCGCCAACCTGCGCGGCGCCACGCTGAACGAGGCGAACTTCTCCCAGGCCGAGATGGCGGGCGCGACGCTCGACGGCGCCTCGATGCTGCGCACCAACCTGCGCGGCGCACGCCTGACCGGCGCCAGCCTCGAGAAAACCGACCTGCGCAACGCGATCCTGCAGAATGCCGACCTCCACGACGCCAATCTCTCCGCCGCTCAGCTCGGCGGCGCCGACCTGACCAACGCGCGCGCCGAGCGCAGCCGCTTCGACGGCGCCGAGTTGACTCGCACCAACCTGCGTGCCGCCAAGCTCTCGGGCGCCTCCTTCGCCGGCGCCAACCTGCAGGGCGCCAACTTCACCCGCGCGCAACTCAGCAACGCCGACCTCACCGGCGCCAACCTGGACCAGGCGATCTTCCTCAACGCGCAGACGGACGGGTGCAAGGGCTGCCCCTGATCGTCCAGCGGCGGCGTGCATGAGCCGGGCGGGGCGTGCCCGGCGTCTCCCGCGCCCGCCGCCACGATTCGGCAGCGCGTGTGCGGGCCGCGCGGCGCGCCCTACTCGAGGCCGAACTGGAAGGTGCTGACCACGCGCAGGCGCTTGCCGATCGTGCGCGACGTGTCCATGTCGGAGTCGTCGTCGTCGGTGATTCGGATCGCGCCCTGGTTTGCGCTGCGCAAGGGGCCCAGGCGCGCGCCCGCATCGGCCGCGAACTTGCTGGCCAGTTCGCGCGCGCTCAGGGTCGCCTCTTCGAGCAGGATCGGCTTGATGTCGTTGAAGCCGCGCAGCTGGTAGCGCGGCGTGCCGTCGCTGCCATCACCGCCCAGCTGCACGCCCGCCTCGACCAGCGGATCGACCCGATTCGACGCCGCGGCCACGAGATCGACGCGGGCCGACTTGACCACGACCTGCCCCTGCCCGGTGAAGCGCAGGGCCACCCGGTCCGAGCCGTACTCGCGCGCCAGCAGATCCTGCACCTGCAAGGGCCGCACCTCGATCTCGTCGTCGCTGAAACCCTGCTCGCGCAGGAAGGCGACCACGCGCTCGCGGTCGGCGGTCAGGGCCTGCTGTACGCTGCCGAAGTCGTTCTCCGCGCGGCGGAAGGGGACGGTCCACACCGCGAAGTCGCTCTTCACGTCACGCTCGGCCAGGCCCTTCACGGTGAGGGTGCGCTCCGCCATGCGGAAGCGCTCGATGCCTCCCGCCACCTGCATGCCTGCGAAGCCGATGCCGACGGCCAGGATGAGCGCCGGAACGATCCCGATCCGACCCTCGGCCATGATCACACCACCCCGGCGCCATGCGCCTGCTGGTCGGCCCAGTAGCTCGAGCGCACCATCGGGCCACAGGCGGCGTTCCTGAAGCCCATCTTCAGCGCCTCGGTCTCGAACATCTTGAACGTGTCCGGATGCACGTAGCGCAGCACCGGCAGGTGGCCGCCCGAGGGCTGCAGGTACTGGCCGATGGTGAGCATCTCGACGTCGTGCGCGCGCAGGTCGCGCATGACCTCGAGGATCTCGTCGTCGGTCTCGCCCAGGCCCACCATCAGGCCCGACTTGGTCGCCACGTCCGGGTGGCGCGCCTTGAACTGCTTGAGCAGCTCGAGCGAGTAGGCGTAGTCCGAGCCCGGGCGCGCCTGCTTGTACAGGCGCGGCACGGTCTCGAGGTTGTGGTTCATGACGTCGGGCGGGGCGGCGTCGAAGATGTCGAGCGCGATCTCCATGCGGCCGCGGAAGTCGGGCACCAGCACCTCGATGCGGGTGCTCGGCGAGGCGGCGCGCGTCTCGCGGATGCAGTCGACGAAGTGCTGGGCGCCGCCGTCGCGCAGGTCGTCGCGGTCCACCGAGGTGATCACCACGTAGTTCAGCCGCATCGCGGCGATGGTCTTGGCGAGGTCGCGCGGCTCATCGGGGTTGAGCGGCTCGGGGCGGCCGTGGCCGACGTCGCAGAAGGGGCAGCGCCGGGTGCAGATGTCGCCCATGATCATGAAGGTCGCCGTGCCCTTGCCGAAGCATTCGTGGATGTTCGGGCAGGAGGCTTCCTCGCACACCGTGTGCAGCTTGTGGTCACGCAGCGTGGCCTTGATCTCGTTGAAGCGCTCGGCCTCCATGCCGGCGCCGAGCTTGATGCGGATCCAGTCGGGTTTCTTGAGGCGTTCGGCGGGGACGATCTTGATCGGGATGCGGGCGGTCTTGTCGGCGCCGCGCTGCTTGCGAGCGGGGGTTTCCATGTTCGCGGATCTCTGTGGGTTTCCGGGTGGGAAAAGGGCTGGAGGAAGGGCGGGAGCGATCGGCTCGGGCGGTGGAGCTCTGCGGCTCCGGTGGCGGATTATGGCCCGGCGGGCGGGCCCGCGGCAGCCCCCGCAGGCTGATCCGCCGCATCGGCAGTGACGATGGGGGGAAGCAGGGCTTGCAGGTGCCCGAGCAGGCGCTCGCCGACCGCGTCCACGCCGGCATCGATGCCGAAGTCCTTCATGCCGATCGTCTTCAGCCCCTCATAGCCGCAGGGGTTGATCCAGCCGAAGGGCGCGAGGTCGGCATCCACGTTGATCGCCAGGCCGTGGTAGCTGCAGCCGTTGCGCACGCGCAGGCCGAGTGCGGCGATCTTGTCGCCGGCGACATAGACGCCCGGCGCGCCATCCTTGCGCTCGGCCTCGATGCCATGGTCGGCCAGGGTGTCGATGATCGCCTGCTCCATCAGGAACACCAGTTCCCGCACCTTCAGCCTGCGGCGCGGCAGGTCCAGCAACAGGTACGCCACCAGCTGGCCGGGGCCGTGGTAGGTGATCTGCCCGCCACGATCGATCCGCACCAGCGGGATGTCGGCAGGGTTCTGCAGCAGGTGCTCGGGCTTGCCGGCCTGCCCCAGCGTATAGACGGGCGGGTGCTGCAGCAGCCAGATCTCGTCGGGCGTGTCCGCCCCGCGCGCGGCGGTGAACACGCGCATCGCCTCGAGCGCCGGCGCGTACTCCACCAGGCCGAGGCGCTTGACGATCACAGCACCACCTTGACCATCGGGTGCGCGGTGAGCTCGCGGTACAGCGCATCCACCTGCATCTGCGACACCGCTCGGAAGGTGCAGGTCACCGCGAGGTAGTTGCCCTTGCTCGAGGGCCGCATCTCGGCGCCGGCGGGCTCGAAGTCGGGCGCATGGCGCAGCACGACCTCGATCACCGCCTGGGCGAAACCATCCACCCGCACGCCCATCACCTTGATGGGAAAGTCGCAGGGATATTCGATCAGGCTCTGGCGCGTCTGCGCGTCCTGCTGGTCAGCCATGGCACATCACCGTATTCGTCGATTCCTGGTTGTCGGGGCGCATTCTCGGTGCACCACCCGCCAGCGCGCCGGGCGACACGAGGACGCGGGGCGCGCGGCGATTGCGGTAAAGGGCTCAGAGACTCTTGAAGAACATCACGATCGCATCCCACAGACGGCCGAAGAAACCCGCCACCTCGACATCCTGCAGCGCGACCACGGGATACTGGCCGAGCGGCTTGCCGTCGACCGCGACGGTCAGCGTGCCGACCTCCTGGCCGCGCTGCAGCGGCGCCACCAGCGGCTGACGGCTCTCCAGGCTGACCTGGATCTTGTTGGCGGCCTCCTTGGGCACGGTGAGCGCGAAGTCCTTCGTGAAGCCCACCGGCAGCTCGTTGAGCTTGCCCTTCCAGACACGGAACTGCGACAGCGCCTCCTCGGCGGAGTAGAGCTTCACCGTCTCGTAGAACTGGTAGCCGAAGTTGAGCAGCTTGAGCGACTCCTGCGCGCGCACGGTGTCCGAGGCGGCACCGAGCACCACCGAGATCAGGCGGCGCTCGCCGCGGCGGGCGGTGGACACCAGGCAGTAGCCGGCGCTGCTGGTGTGGCCGGTCTTCATGCCGTCGACCGAGGGATCCATGTAGAGCAGGCGGTTGCGGTTGGGCTGCTTGATGCCGTTGTAGGTGTACTCCTTGAGCGAGTACAGGCTGTAGTACTCGGGAAAGTCGCGGATGATCGCGCTCGCCAGCAGGGCGAGGTCGCGCGCGCTGGTGTAGAGCTGCGGATCGGGCAGGCCGGTCGAATTGGTGAAATGGGTGTTGGTCATGCCCAGGCGCTGCGCCTCACGGTTCATCAGCGCGGCGAAGGCCTCCTCGCTGCCGGCGATCGTCTCGGCGAGGGCCACGCAGGCATCGTTACCCGACTGCACGATCACGCCACGGATCAGCTCGTCCACACTGACCGGCTTGTTCGGCTCGATGAACATGCGCGAGCCTTCCATCCGCCAGGCCGTGGTCGACACCGGCACCATCTGGTCGGCCTTCAGCGTGCCTTCCTTGAGCTTGGAAAAGGTGATGTAGGCCGTCATCAGCTTGGTGAGCGATGCCGGCTCGATGCGGGCGTCGGCGTCCTTCTCGGCGAGCACCTGCCCGGTGGCATGGTCGACCAGCGCCCAGGCCTTGGCAGCCAGTGCGGGGGGCGGCACCGTCTGCGCGAGCGCGGACAGCGAGAACAGCGAGACGAGTACGGCAATCAGGAAACGCATCGGAAAAACCTGGGGAGACGGAAAAAGGAACGGCCGATTATAGGCGCCGCCCGGGGACGGGCCAAAAATGGAAAGCCTTTGTTGCAACCCGGGCGCGGTGCGCCAGGCTCAGCGCACCACCACGAAGGGCTTGAGCTTCAGCACGCTGCCCATGCGGGCTGCGGCATCGCGTGCCTCCTCGACCGTGTCATAGGGACCGGCATGGAGACGGAAACGTTCGCCATCGGTGAACAATTCGAAACGCTCGGCCAGGTTCGAGGCCTGGCTGCGCACCGTGTCGCGGAAACCCTCGGCGTTGGCATACGAGGAGAACGCGCCGAGTTGCAGGAAGATGCCCGCACTGGCCGAAGCCACTGGTGGCGCGAGTCCACCCGCAGCGCCGCAGGCGGGTTCGTCCTCGCACTCGGGCGGGGCGAGGGCGATCGCCGTATCGACCGGCTGTACCGGACTCGCGACCTGCACGGCAAGCGGGGCCTGCGCCACCGACAGGGGGGCGAGCGGCTTCATTCCGGTAGCGGGTCCGGCGCCGGGGACGAGGCCCTCGTTGGCGCGCGCGGGCAACGGCGGCACCGGGCGTGCCGCGACCACCAGCGGCGCCTCGCCGGGCAGGATCTGCTCGACCTCGACCTCGGCGCTGCCGCTGTTGATATAGCCGAGTTTATGCGCTGCGGCATAGGAGAGGTCGATCACCCGGCCGCGCAGGAAGGGGCCGCGGTCATTGACCCGCACCACCACCGAGCGGCCGTTGGCGAGGTTGGTCACGCGCGCATAGCTCGGGATCGGCAGCGTCGGATGCGCGGCCGTCATCGCGTACATGTCGTAGGGCTCGCCGCTCGAGGTCGGCTTGCCGTGGAAGCGGCGACCGTACCAGCTGCCGTGGCCGCGCTGGCGGAAGGTGCGCACTGCCGTGGCAGGGACGAAGCTCTGCCCCATCACGTGGTAGGGACGGTTGGCGAAGCGGTGCAGGGGCTCGTCGCGCGGCTCGGCGTCCGGGATCGCGTCGAGGTTGTCTGGGATCTCGTCCTCCGGGCCATCGTCCTTGTAGTAGCCCCCACCACGGCGCGCGGGGCTGCGTCCCGGCGTCGTCGCCTGCGCCGGCACCTCGGCGACCGGCTCCTCGCGCCTGGGTGCAGAGCCACAGGCCGACAGCAGCACGGCGGCGCAGGCGAGGCTGGCAGCGGCCAGGGCACGGCGCGCCAAGGCGCCACGGGGGCGGATCGGGACGGTGGCGGAAGCGTGGGTCATCGTTGGTCTGCGCCTTCTCAGGTCTTGTCCACGAAGCGGCTGCGCTGGATGCTCATGAGGATGCCGATACCCAGACAGAGCGTGACGAGCGCGGTTCCGCCGTAGCTGATGAAGGGTAGCGGCACCCCCACCACGGGCAGGATGCCGCTCACCATGCCCATATTCACGAAGGCATAGGTGAAGAAGATCATCGTGATCGCGCCGGCGAGCAGGCGCGAAGCGTGGGTGGGTGCATTCGCGGCGATGTGGAAGCCGCGCAGCAGCAGCAGCACATAGACCGCCAGCAGCAGCAGCGCGCCGACGAGCCCGAACTCCTCGGCGAGCACGGCGAAGATGAAATCGGTGTGACGCTCCGGCAGGAAGGCGAGATGGGTCTGGGTGCCGTCCATCCAGCCCTTTCCGGTAAGCCCGCCGGAGCCGATCGCGATCGTCGACTGGATGATGTGGAAGCCCTTGCCGAGCGGGTCGCGGGTGGGATCGAGCAGCGTGCACACGCGCTGCTTCTGGTACTCGCGCAGCACCTGCCAGTCGACCTCGGGCTGGCAGAGCGTATCGCCGAAGGCGACGATCGAGCCCAGTCCGATCACCACCGCCACCACCAGCGGGATCAACAGCTTCCACGACAAGCCGGCGAAATAGATCACATAGAGGCCGGAGGCGGCGACCAGCAGGCTGGTGCCGAGGTCGGGCTGGATCAGGATCAGGCCCACCGGGGCGAGCAGCAGGGCGCCGGCGAGGAGGAAGTCGATGAAGCGGGTGTGGCCCTCGCGTATCTGGAAGAACCAGGCCAGCATCAGCGGCATCGCGATCTTCATCAGCTCCGAGGGCTGGATGCGCGCCACACCGACATCGAGCCAGCGCTGCGCCCCCTTGGAGACCTCGCCGAACAGTTCCACCGCCATCAGCAGCACCACCCCGAGCAGGTAGAGCGGCACCGCCATCGACAGCAGGCGCTGCGGCTTGAGCCAGGCGAGCACCCACATGCCGGCGAGCGCGATGCCGATGTGGGTGATCTGCGAGTCGAGCCGCTCGGGCGAGGCGCTCTGCATGAGCACGTGGGCGTAGCCGAGCAGGGTGGCCAGCACCAGCATCAGCACGGGGTCGAGCGGACGCAGGAAGCCGAGGACGAGAGCGAGCGGGTTGAAGCGGTTGTCGTTCATCGCGCGTTCCTCGCCGCGGCGGGCTGCGGCGCGGGCACCGCGGCGGGCGGGGTGGTCGGGCGCGACGGCACGGGCGCGGGCGGCGCCTCCTGC
>Ga0209573_1002425_pt1 | contig 23844 bp, 24 predicted proteins | sample TNRBio252014_DNA_FD_185870 | JGI IMG/M metagenome (GOLD analysis project Ga0209573, IMG submission 185870) | Wastewater treatment Type I Accumulibacter community from EBPR Bioreactor in Madison, WI, USA - TNR Reactor_6/25/2014_ DNA (SPAdes)... | ecosystem: Engineered > Bioreactor > EBPR >...
TGGTGTGGTTGGCGATCCTTGGCGTGGTGTTCTCGGTGATCGGTGCATTCTATTATCTGCGGGTGGTCAAGTGCCTCTACTTCGATAAACCTGAACAGAGCGCGCCGATCGAGCTCAGTCGCGATACTGAAATTGTCATCAGCGCCAATGGGTTGCTGTTGGTGGTGTTGGGGTTGTATCCGACCGCGCTGATGAGTTGGTGTGCCACGGCATTGCTGAACTAGGCATCGTTCGGGCGTGTCGCAAGGCTTGCTGGTTGGGTTTTGGCTGTGGTTGGCGGTGGTGGCCGCCAACCTGCCTTGGCTGAGTGAGCGCTGGCTGTTCGCGATTCCGTGTCAGCGGACGAAGCCCTTCTGGTTGAGGCTGGCCGAGTGGGGATTGCTCTACGGCTTAGTCGTTGGTATAGGCTTTGGTTTCGAATACAAGACGACCGGTGTCCTGCATGTGCAGGGGTGGGAGTTCTATGTAGTAACTTTGTGCCTGTTTGCGGTGAGCGCCATGCCCGGCTTTATCTATCGTCACCAACTGCGGCGCTTATTACGGCAGAGTGGGCAATGAGACCAAAGCATTTGGATCGGGCATTTCGCTGGTGGACGATGCTTGGCAAACCCGCCTGACGCCTGACTTCTCTCCGATATTCTTGGGTTTCCCCGATTTTTGCTATTGTCGTTCGTCAAACCGACGATTTCGCTAATTTGGAACAGATCAGCCCCTGAGCGAGTGCCTCCGCATTGATTTGCCGCACCGCGAGATAGGCGAGGCTGTCATTCGGTGCCTTTCAGTCACTGCCAGGGCGGTCATGTCAAAACAGCATCCGATTATCGCCATTACCGGTTCGTCTGGCGCCGGCACTTCGACGGTTCGGGTCGCGATGGAGCATATTTTTCGTCGGGATGGGATCAATGCCGTCATCGTCGAAGGCGACAGCTTCCATCGCCATGATCGGCTGGAAATGCAACGGCAATGCGAACAAGCTTACCGGGAGGGCCGCAATCTTAGTCACTTCGGCCCAGAGGGCAATCTGTTCGACCGCCTGGAAGCACTGTTCATGGAGTATGGCGAGCGTGGCAGCGGACTGCGGCGCTATTACTTGCACAGTCGGGAAGAAGCCGAACATTATGGTCAGGAGCCGGGAACGTTTTCGCCTTGGGTGCAATTACCGCCCAGGACCGACCTGCTATTCTACGAAGGCTTGCACGGCGGGGTGGTGACCGACAAGGTCAATGTCGCCCGCTATGTGGATCTGTTGATCGGGGTGGTGCCGATCGTCAATCTGGAATGGATCCAGAAAATCCACCGCGATACCGCTGAGCGGGGCTATAGCGCCGAAGCAGTAACCGACGCCATTCTGCGGCGGATGTACGATTACACTCACTATATCGTGCCGCAGTTTTCATGCACCGACATTAATTTTCAGCGGGTGCCCACGGTAGATACCTCCAACCCCTTCACCGCGCGTGATATCCCCACGCTGGATGAAAGCTTTGTGGTGATTCGTTTCAAGGACGCCCGCAAAACCCAGCCGAATTTTCCCCACCTGATTCACATGATTCACGACTCATTCATGTCGCGCCGCAACACCATCGTGGTGCCGGGTGGCAAGATGGGTTTCGCCATGGAAATCATCCTGCAACCGTTGATCGAACGATTGGTTCGCCGGGAACTATAGCTCTCCTCAATGAGCCGTGGTGATTTAGGAGCGGAAATCTCCCCAACTCCCTTTGAAAAAGAGGGTGCCGCGTTAGCCCAACTTCGACAATTCAGCACTGTTTGCATTGCAACATATTGATTGCCGGAGTTTTCAGGATCAGCCGGCACAGTCTTTATGTTTTCCCTGCCCACACGCCCGAATTCAATCCCGACGAACAGGTGTGGAGCGAAATCAAACACCGGCGAATCGGCCGGCAACTCGTCAAAAAACAAACCCGACCTGAAACGACGCTGACGCCGCACTCCACGCCTTCAGGAAGCGGTATTCGGCCTCGCCCGGATCTTTCAGGGCAACGACGAAGCGGGTCTTGCCCTGTGCGTGGATGTGTCGCAAAGTCGGGAGGTCTCTTCCAAAAAACGGTTGAGTATCGAACAGCGTCCGCCTTCACCGTCCTCCCCAGTGGATGCCGCCGGAATTCCCGAATCCGTTCCAGTACCTGCTCGGCCTTGCCGGGATGGGTCAGGTCGGGTGCCGGCGCCACGAGGCGTTACGGCTTCTTCACCTCCGCCCGCTGGAGGCGCGGGTCCTTACGCCGTCACACGACCCGCTGCGGGCCCGGCTGGTGAAAACGGCATCCAACCGACGCGGTGAGCGTGGGTATCACCCACACCAGGAATATCAAGCACTGGTCGTTGAAAGAGCCTCCGGTCTTCTAGTCGAAGACTTTGTGCGCCTTCCCTATGCACGGTGTTCGCTGGGCGTGTCGGTGGTCGCTGTCGTCCGCCAACCGCACGCCTTCCGTGATCCCGTACTGGCGCGGCACCAGCCACACGCTGGCCTGCGGCAACCCGTCTCAGGCTACCTTCGGGTGCCGGAACATCCACGAAAGTACCTCCATCCTATCCGCCGCCCAGTCCCGCCCGCTCGACAGCCTTCCAGCACGCCGTGTTGGTCAGCAACATACCCATCAGGAAGAACCTCGACCAGATCCGCTGTACCCGACTCAGTTTCCGCTTGGGTCAGGTCGTCCTGATCGCTTCGTCCAGCACGGCCCCATAAGCGTCGATGAATGGCAGGGGATTGGGAACAATGATGGCCTCTCTTCGCGGAAAACCTCATTTTCGCCGCTCCCGTCAAGCGGGAAAAACTTGAAGATCAAGTGAATATGGACGGTGTGGCACGGCGAATCTGTTCATGATGAACGAACCGCTGCTTGGGAAACGCCAGGTGATCGTCACCGAACGGCACCCGCCTGTGGATTTTGCCAAGAGGATACGCGATCTACTGGAGGTGCGTTATTTGCACACTGAGAAAGTGGTTTTGGTGATGGACCATCTAAACACACACAATAAAATTGTTAAGAGGAATGAAAAAATATTGAAATAAAATTAGTCTACTTTTCAGCACCAATAGGATTTTAGATCCCTTTATTGATTGATCCTTAGAGGCAAGTTTCAACTTGCTGAGTAGGTTTTGATTAGATTTAAAATCATGTATTAGTCAATTTTTAATCGAATTTTTGATCGGTCAGTTCCACAAGAGCCATCAAGAAAAAAATATTGTTTTCAGGATTATCGTGGATCTAATTTCTGGTGTAGTGTTTTTGCCTGCCGTGTGTCAATAAGGTTATGTCTTATCGATTGCTTGTTTTCAGTGATCAATTGTAAAGCAAGTTTTTTGGGTATCGAAACTCGATTTCATAAAATTGAAGCGTGATTGATGTTGCTTGCATTATTTATCCCATACGGTTCTGATGATTTACAGTGAGGGGGCCATACCAATGAATCAGGATTTACAGGAAAAAATTGAAAACCGAAAGGAGATTCTGAAAAATGTCAAGGAAGAATTGATTGATCGACTCCAGTTAGAATACAGTGTTGACGATATTGATGACGACACCTTCCTGTTTGGTGGAGGTTTGTCACTGGATTCCATAGATGCCATGGATATTATTATCGGATTGCAGTCTCGTTTTGGCGTAATTTTGCCAGAAGGTGAGATTGCCTCCATGAGAACGATCAATACATTGGCTGATTTCATACAAGCTGAATCCCAAAACTGAAATGGTGGAGCAGGAAAGATTATGGGCAATTTAAGCAAAATCGCCGCGTATTATGGCAAGGATGAAACGGCTGGTCGGCGTGATGGTCTGGTAACGCTGGCTGTATACGATACGGTGGAAAAAGACTATGGCCTATTTCGTAGAGGAATTGCTCTAACAGATTATAACTACTACGGAAAATTTCAGGTTGCAGGGGCAGGCGCGCTGGATCTAATCAATAAGATCAGCTTTGCAGACGCCGCCCGAGTTCCAATCAATAGGATGATGCCTTCTTACATTCTCAATGAAGATGGCAGTTTGTTCTGTGAAATTTTCATCGCTAACTACGGTGATTACTATCAAATCTTAAGTGAAGGAATCGAACCAGAGAAGGTATTCGATCTGTTGAAGGAAGAAACGGAAAGGCGAGTACCGGATACTTTCGTCACGGATCAGACCGAGGCGCAAGCACTCATTGGTCTCGATGGTCCTTATTCATGGGAATTACTCAAGGAATTCATGGGACCTGGAATTATCGGTACACGTTACCTGGAAATAATTCCTGATAATCGTTTGGATGACATTCCGTTTACACTTTGCCGAGCGGGTAAGACGGGTGAATATGGCTATGTATTGCAGCTCGATGCCAACCAAGTCACTGAGCTATGGCGGAAACTACTGGATTTGGGGCAACGTTTCGATTTGCGGCCAGCCGGTTATCAAGCTCACGATCTTTGCAGAATGGAGAACCGCTTTGCCAATATGCACCACGAAGCGGGTTTGGCGAAGCATATTCTGGAGTTGAATACTCGGGTTATGGTGAGTCGCGACAAGGATGATTATATCGGGCGTGCGGCGGTCGAGGAAAAACTCGATAACGGTATCGAGCGGCATTTGGTCGGCATGATTTTAGATGATGGAACCGACAATCATCTGACTCTGGAATGCGGTGATGGCGTGTACTCCGATGACGATAAGATTGGAGAAATTGCCAATATAGGTTATTCCTTTACTTTAAATCGCTGGATCGCACTTGCTTTTCTGGATACGGATTACGCCTATGTCGGTCTCGATTATCGGTTTGGCGGTAAGGATGTGGATCTTGGCGCAAAAACGGTTTCGGCACCTTTCATCTTTAATCAAAGCCTGCGGATTCGCCCGCAGGAAGACAGTTATTTCAACGAGACCTAATCGTGCAAGGTGCCACTGCGATGCCCGCCGTACCGACCTCGAATCATCGAACCATCGCCATCACTGGATTGGGGGCCTTTTGCCCGATAGGTCGAAACATCGACGAATTGTTGCGGAGTATCCGTCTGGGACACAGTGGCTTCGACATCATTCGTTCCTTTGATACCGAGAGACTCAAGATCAGGCACGCGGCGGAAATCGCCGATTACGAACCACTCGATTATTTTCCGGCGGATCAGGCCGAGAATTTGGATCGTACCGCCCAGTTCGCCATTATCGCGGCTCGTCAGGCGGTTGAGTCCGCGGATTTGTCCGCCGAGTCGCGGGCTTCCGGTAGAGTCGCGTTGGTGATGGGTATCTGCGCCGGCGGCCAGGGCGGCAATCAAGCCGTTCTTGGTGGCGATGGCGCGTGGGGTGACGAGAAACAAGCCCAGCGGTTTTTGGCGACGGCGCATTATTTTCAAACCGACGCGGTGGCCAGTGCCCTCGGCATTCGCGGTCCTGGCATCACCGTCTCCACGGCTTGTGCTTCCAGCACCTCCGCGTTGGGAGTTGGCTTTGCCCTGATCCAGGCCGGTAAGGCCGATGTTGTACTGGTTGGCGGAGCGGATGCCTTTTCGCTTTATACCTATGCGGGTTTTTACGCACTGGGCGCGATGGCGGAAAAACCCACCTCGCCGTTCAGCATTCATACCGGGGTGACCTTCGGCGAAGGCGCGGGTTGCGTGGTGCTGGAGCGTCTGGATCACGCCGAAAAGCGGCGCGCTCATGTCTACGGCGAATTGCTGGGCTGTGGCATGAGCAGCGATGCCCATCATATTACGGCTCCGCACCCGTCCGGCGAAGGCGTCCATCGTGCGATGGTCTCGGCGCTCCAACAGGCCGGGATCACGGCGAGCGAACTGGGTTACATCAACGCCCATGGCACTGGCACTCCGGATAACGATGTGGCGGAGACGCTGGCCATTCACTCTCTGTACGGTAAGGACGCGCCTATTCCGCCGGTGAGTTCGAGCAAGTCGTTCTTCGGCCATACCCTGGGCGCGGCGGGCATCCTGGAATTCATCGTTTCGCTGTCGGCGATGCTGAACGATCTGTTGCCGCCCACCTTGAATTTCGAGGCTCCAAGGCCGGGTTGCGATCTGGATTACGTGCCGAATCAGGCGCGGGAAGCGCATTTTGACAATTTCATTTCCACATCCGCCGCTTTCGGTGGCGTTAATGCCGCCGTCATCGGCGGCCGCCTTCGGACGCGCCCACGCCCGGAATGCGTATGGGACGATGTTCTGATTACCGGCATGGGCCTGCTGTCGCCGGTGGGTTTCGGTCCAGGGGATTTCGCGGCCGCCTTGCGAACCTCCCGGAGCGGTGTGGAACTCATTGATCGCTTCGATTGCGGTGTTGTCGGCGGTTGCCATGCCGGTTTGCTGAAAGGTTTCCAGCCGCGCAAGTTGGCGCCGACGGTGGATACCCGCCGAATGGACCGGCTCACGCAATACGCCGTGGTGGCCACCAGTCTCGCGTTGCGGGACGCCGATCCGCGTGGTCGGCTCGAACCGAGCCGGCTGGGTTTGACGGTGGCTCTGACGCGTGGTCCCGTTTCCACGCAGGAGCGTTTTCTGGAGAGCTTGTACCAGGATGGCATTGAGCGCATGAGCGCCAAGTATTTCCCCTCCATGGTGCTTTCGACCCTGTCCGGAGAAATCGCCCAAGCCTGCCGGATCAAGGGAGCCAATCTCACCATCGTCGATGGCCGCACGGCTGGTCTGCGGGGTTTGCTGGTTGCCCGCGACTATTTGCGGCAGAACGAGGAACTCGATGCGCTGGTCGTCGTGGCCGCCGATGAGATCGGTGCCCTCTTTTTCCGCCTGTTCGAGCGCTTGGGGATGGTGGCGGATACCGGCGTTCACGGCGTCTGGCCGCGCCCTTACGACCAGGACGCGGGGGGAGTGGTTCTGGGTGAGGGCGCGGTGGCCCTGGTGCTGGAACGCAAGGCCCACGCGCAGGCCCGTGGCGCGCAGGCCTACGCTCAGATAAGTGGCTGCGGAATGACCGCCGATGCCGAGCCGGAATGCGCGCTCGAACCGCAGGGGCACGGACTCGAACAAGCCGCCCGATTGGCCCTAGAGGAGGCGAATCTCGGCGTGGATGCTGTCGATGCCGTGTACGGTCATGGTTGCGGCGATCCCCAGTACGACCGCCGCGAACTGCAAGCGCTCGCGCGGTTGTTGGAAGGGCGTGCCGTACCAATGGGATGCGTGGTCGGGCATTTGGGTCTGGCCGAAGCCAGCTGCGGGTTGTTTTCGGTAGCAGCGGCTTTGCTGGGAATGCGCAATGGCGAGGTCTATCCGATCGTCACGGGGGGCACGCTGCCCGATACGCCCGCGTTCGCCGGCGGCGGAATTCGCGAGGGCCACTATCGCCATGCCCTCGTTCTGGGCAGTACCGAGCATGGCGGCAATGCCAGCGTCGTGTTGAGCCAAATCGAGCAGGAATCGCCATGACGAACGAGCGGATCGTTATCACCGGTTTGGGCGTCATCTGCGCGATCGGCGAGAACTACGAGCGTTTCGCGCGGAATTTGTTGGAAGGCCAGGGTGGAATCGCTTCGTATGCCGACATTTTCTCCGGCCAGCAAGTCTGGGCCGGATTGGCGACCACTCCGGAGCCCGTGACACATTTCGATGTCCTGGAGCCCGCCACCCTCGCCACGCTGGATCGCACCGCGCGGTTGGGAGCCACCGCCATGGCCGAGGCTCTGGCGGATTCCGGATTGCTGGCCGTCGGGCGTGGGTCGATTGCCGCCGACCGGTGGGGGCTGATCCTCGGCACCAGCCATGGCGGTCGCTCGCAGTTGGATCGCTTCGTCGAATCCGGCGCCGATCCCAACGATCCTCACCATGCCCATCGGTTATTGGAAAGCGCGTCCCATCAGCACCAGAGCGCGGCGCTGGCGTCCTGCTTCGGTGTGCACGGTCCCGTCATCACGCTGTCCACGGCGTGCAGTTCCAGCGGTATCGCCATCGCGTACGGTTGCGAGTTATTGCGGTCCGGCAAGGTGGACATGGTCGTGGCCGGTGGAGCGGATGCGTTTTCCAAATTGACCTACGCCGGCTTTGACAGTTTGGGGGCCGTCGCCGATCAAGCATGCGGTCCGTTCAGCAACACCATCGGCATCACGCTGGGCGAAGGAGCCGGTTTCGTGGTGTTGGAGCGCCTGGAACAAGCTCTGGCCCGGCAAGCGCGCATCTACGCGGAGTTGTTTTCCCACGGCATTACCTGGGATGCGCATCATTTGACCGCGCCCGAGCCCAGTGGCGAGGGCATGCGGCGTGCCATGACGCTGGCACTGGCTCGCGCCGGGGCGACCACCGACCAAATCGATTACATCAACGCCCACGGAACCGGCACCCGTGCCAACGACGTGGCCGAAAGTCTGGCGGTGAAACACCTGTTCGGCGTCGATGCGCCGCCGGTCAGCGCGACCAAATCCTTTACCGGTCATGCCCTGGGCGCTTCGTCGGTCATCGGTTGCCTGGCTTCCCTGGCCGCCAGCGAGCACGGTCGGTTGCCGCCCACGCTTAATTTTGACAGCTCGCGCCCCGGGTGCGATCTGGACTACGTGCCCAATCAAGCCCGCGCCGCTCGGATCGACCGATTCCTGGCCGATTCCGCCGCGTTCGGCGGCGTCAATTGCGTGCTCCATGGGGGACGCTATCAGCCCGGTTCACCGCCGGCGCCGGCCGTGCCAAGCGCTGATGCGGTCGTAATCACCGGGATTGGCGTGATATCGCCGCTGGGCCACGATCTGGACAAGTTCGCCGAAAGCTTGCGGCGGGGGTGCTCGGGCATCTGTGCCATCGGGCGTTTCGATACCGGAGATTTGCGCGCCAGTCACGCCGGTCTGGTGGCGGAATTCAACACCCGGCGGCTGATGCCAAGCGTCAATTTGCGGCGTATCGACATGGTGACCCAATACGCCACGGTGGCGGCTTCCCTTGCCTTGGGCGATGCCGGTCTAGGGCTCTGGGGCCAGCGGCCGGAGCGGATCGGCTTGGTGATCGGCTCGACGCGTGGTGCCGTCGGCAGCTTCGAAAAGTATCTGACCAGCGTGGAAGGCGCTCGCTGGGAACAAGCCAGCGCCGTCTATTTTCCCAATCTGGTCATGAGTTCGATCGGGGGCAACATCTCCAATATCCTGCGGCTCAAGGGAGTGGCATCCACCTGTTTGAGTGGGATTGGAGCGGGACTGCACGCGTTGATCAACGGCTTCGAATTCCTGCGCCGCGATCCGGATTGCGATGCCGTGATCGTGGTGGCCGCCGACGAGATCAATCGCTTGTATTTTCGGCTGCTCGATCGCTTGGGCCGGCTGGCCGCGCGGGCGGAGGTCCCGAATTTGTACGATCCGGCGGGTGGGGGTCTGGTGTTGGGCGAGGGCGCCGTGGCGCTGGTGTTGCAACGAGCCAGGAGCCTGCGGGAAGGCACGACCCCCTATGCCACTGTCGCCGGTTATGGATTGAGCAACGACGCCTGTCCAGATCTGGGTCTGGAGCCCGACGGTCAGTGGCTGGAGCGCGCCGGGCGAACGGCGTTGGGTCAAGCCGGCATCGATGCATCCCGTCTCGATCTGATCTACGGATTGGGCCGGGGTCAAGCCGACTACGACGGGCGCGAAACACGGGTTTTACGCCGCTTGTTGAACGGATATCGGCCGGCGCTAAGCTGCGTCAACGGCCATTTGGGTCTGGCCGAGGCCAGCAGTGGCCTGTTCGCGGTGGCATCCGCGCTGTTAGGGTTCAAGCATGGCGAAGCGTACCCTCTATTGGCGGCGGGCGAACCCGCCCCGGATTTACCTTGGGTTCGCGATCAGGTTCGGTATGGAGATTATCGTCATGCACTGATTCTGGGCAGCTCGGAGCATGGCAACAACGCGGCTTTGGTCCTGCGCCATCCCGATGCGGGCGTGTTTTGACGCGGATGAACGCACGGGTCGTGGTCACCGGCATGGGCATCGTGTCCGCGAGCGGTTGCGATCCCGCGAGTGTCGCCGCCCGCCTGCGCGCGGGGCGGCCCGGCATCGGTCCTCTGTGCGCTTTCGACGCCACCGGGATGAAAGCGCGCCATGCCGGAGAAGTGGCGGGTTTCGATCCCGATCCCTACGTTGATCCAAGCCGGGTACGACGCATCGAGCGCGCCAGCCAGATGGCCTTGGCGGCCGCGGATCAAGCGCTCCGGCAGGCCGATTTGCAGCCGGTCGGCGAGCGCGGCACCGACATCGGTATCGCCGTGGGCGTCAGCGGTGCCGGGCAGCATCAAAACATGCCGGTGCCCTGGTCCCGTCAGCATCCAGTCAGCCGTTGGATGGCGTTGTATCAAAGCCGTAGCACGCCGTATTTTCAGGCATTTTTGATCGCGCAACGCCACGGCTTGCACGGTCCCCAAGCGACTTTCAGCGCCGCGTCGTTGGGTGGGGCTCTCGCCCTGGGTTACGCGTTGGACGTATTACGCGCCGGCAAGGCCGCTGTCATGCTGGCCGGCGGCGGTGAAATTCAGACCCTGCTGAATGCTTTGGGCATGGAGTCGCTCGATCTGGTTGCCGCGGGACCTTGTTCGCCTTTCAGTGGCGCGCCCGGCATGACCTTTGGCGAGGGCGCGGCTTTTTTGGTGCTGGAGACCGAAGCGCACGCCCGCCAGCGCGACGCCGCGATCCTCGGGGAGCTGGTGGCGTATGGCGTCAGCGCCGACGCCTATCACGATATGACCAACGATCCAGCCGGTAACGGTCTCCGGCGGGCCATGCACAAGGCGTTGGTCAATGCCGGCTTGAGGCCGCGCGACGTCGCCTGGATTCGCGCCAGCGGTACCGGCCATCGCGAGCAGGATGCGGCGGAAAGCTTGGCCATCGGCGCGTTGTTTGCCGGTGACTCGCCGCCGCCCGTTACTTCCACCGAGCCCTACTTCGGGCACGTCAATGGCGTCTCGCCAACCCTTGGCATGGTAGCGGCCTTGGCTTGCCAAGATCTGGGCTGCGTTCCCGTCATCCCTAACTTGCAAACGCCTCGGCCCGGTTGCGACTTGCCGCTGCTGGGTTCCGAAGACGCGCACGGAGCCAAACCTGGTGATTTCTTACTCAACGCGGTGGCTTTCGGCGGCAACAATGCGGCGTTGGTGGGCGGGTGCCATCGAGCGACGCGGCAGTTGCCGGTCATAACCGATGCCGCCATCGTAATCACGGGTATCGGTGTGGTGTCGCCGTTGGGGCATGGCCGTCGCGCGCCGCTCGATGGATTGCGGGTAGGCCGCAGCGGCATCATGGAAATCGACCGTTTCGACGTCGCGCGCGGTGTGCCCGGACGGGCGGGGTTGATTCCCGGTTTCCGGCTCAGGACGTTGCTGCCGCAGGTCGACCCGCGACGGCGCGAACGCTTGGTGCAGTACGCGCTGGGCGCCGCCGCGCTGGCGTTGCAAGACGCGGGAATCGGCCCGAGGGACTATGCCGCCGATCACAAGGGTTTGATCGTAAGCCTGACTCGCGGTCCGGTAGGTTCTTACGAGCGGTTTTTCGAAACGGTCCTGCGCGGCGCGTTCGATGCGTCAACCGCTCACCTGATGCTCAGGATGGGGCGATTTTCGGTCGCTAGCGAGTTGGCACATGTCTTCGATTTGGCAGGTTATTGCGCCACGGTCAGTCATGGGGTTGCCGGTGGCCTGCATGCGTTGGCGCAAGGTGTCGAGATCTTGCGTCATCAGACGGATCTGGATGCTCTGCTGGTGGTGGCGGCCGACGAGGTCAGCGCCTTGTCACTGCGCTTGTTCGACGCACTCGGCGTATTGGCTAAACGGGATGCATCCGGCGAGGAGCGTCTGCGACCCTACGACCCGAACGCGACCGGAACCGTGCTGGGCGAAGGAGCGACAGCTTTATTGCTGGAACGGGAAGCGCGCGCCCGGGCGCGTTCGGCCCGTGTCCACGGACGGGTGCTGGGCTATGGGCTGACAGCGGATGCCGCTCGGGAGCACGGTGGTCTCGATCTTGACGGCCGCTGGCTGGAACAGGCCATTCGTCTGGCGTTGCAAGAAGCCGCACTGAATCCCGCGCATCTGGATTGGGTTATGGCCAATGGCTGCGGTTGGCCCGCTTACGATGCGCGCGAGGTTCGGGCATTGAGCCGGTTGCTGGATGCGCAACCGGTTAGCAGTACGGTGGGTAATACCGGTTTGGCGGAAGCCGCCAGCGGTTTGTTCGGGGCGGCCGCCGCGCTGTGGGGGATGGCCGGCGACGAAGCGTTTCCCATCGCCGGCACCGGCTGGCCGTCGGGGGATTTGAATTTCGTGCTTGAAACGCCCCGCGCCGGCGATTACCGCCACTGTTTGCTGGTGGGGAGCACCGAGCGCGGCGCGAATGCCGCTTTGGTCGTTTCTCGGGGAGATTGATGTGGTTGCCGATGGTTCGAACATGAAAGACAACGAAGAAGCCAAGATAATCCTGATTCATGGCGGCGGAACCCGCCTTGGCCTGGCGGTCACCGAAGAACTGAATCGTCGCGGCGCGACGGTTGTACTGCACGATGCCGCCCATGCCGATGCGGCGGCGGCGATCGCGCGGGATTTTGCCAGCGATCAAGTCCTCGATCTCAGCGAGATGCCCATGGACGAGGGCGATGTCGGTCTCAATCTGGCCGCCATCGTCGAGCGTTGCGGCCGTCTGGACGCACTCGTGAATCTGTTCGTTCCCGATCCTGAAACGGATGCCTCTGAACTGCAAGCCTACGCGCGCGCCCTTTATGAGCGGGGATTGGCCGCGGGCGAAATCATCGCGCGCCATAACGGTGACGGCATGATCGTCAATCAATTCTATCTGGCCTCGTCGTTTGCCGATACCGAGTTGGGTGATTCCGTGACGGCGGCCCGCGGCGCGATTACCGGCATGACTCGGTCCTTGTGTATTCGGCATGGCCGCTTGGGAGTACGGGTCTGCGGCTTGCTGGTGGGGCTGCTGGATGTACCCGAAATCAAATCCCTGGCCAGCGAGCGCGTGTTGGCCGCCACCACGCCGTTACAGCGATGGATAGAGCCGGTGGATGTGGCTAAGAGCGTCGCTTTCCTGCTTCTGGATAGTGGGTATATCACCGGTCAAATGCTGATCATGGATGGCGGGTTGACCGCCGGCATCAACGGTACTTGAGACGATGTCGATGAACGCGATGCACACTGCCTGGTTGTTTCCCGGTCAAGGATCGCAGTACGTGGGCATGGGCTGGGAATTGTTGCGCCAGTTCGCACCCGCCGCCGACATCATGACGCAAGCCTCGGAAATCAGCGGCAAGGATTTGCAGAAGCTCTGCTTGCGAGGGCCGGATCGGGAGCTGACTCAAACCGATAATCTACAGCCGGCGATCACCGCCATCAACTTGGGTTGTCTCCGGTTGTTGGAGGACGCGGGCTATCGGCCCGATTGCGTGGCCGGCCACAGTCTCGGTGAGTTCTCGGCGCTGCATGCGGCTGGAGTCTTGACAGCGCGGGATACCCTGAAGCTGGTCGCCGAACGGGGCCAACTGATGCACGAAGCCTCTCGGACAACGGCCGGCGGTATGTTGGCGGTCAAGGGCTTGGTCGCCAGTCAGGTCGAGGCGATCGCGGCCCGCCTACAGGATCGGTATGCGTTCGCGGTCGCCAACTACAACGCGCCTCAACAGATTGTGTTGTCTGGAGAGTTGCCGGCCATCGATGAGGCGCACGCCCTGGTACTGGAGCAGAGCGGCAAACCGGTACCGCTCAACGTGAGCGGTGCTTGGCATAGCCCGCTGATGCGGGAGGCCGCCGAACGTTTTGTCGCCGTGCTGGATAGCGTGACCTTTCATCCGCCGCAGTTGCCCGTTTTCCTAAATGTGACTGGTTCGCTCGGCCGGGACGCCGACGCAATCAAAGTCGCGCTCCAGCAACAGATTCGAAGCCCGGTGCGCTGGTGCCAATCGGTCGTGGGCATGCTCGATGCCGGCGTTGAAAGCTTCGTCGAGGTCGGTCCAGGCAAGGTATTGCGCGGTTTGTTGCAATCGATTGCGCCGACGGATCGAGGGTGTCGCGCGGTGGGTATCGACAGTCCGCAGTCCCTCAAATTCCTCAAGGAAAAATAACAAAGGAAAGCCGCACGATGGCGATGGCGTGGGTATTTCCCGGACAAGGCTCCCAATATCCCGGCATGGGGTGGGAATTGTTCCAGCATTCCGTTACAGCTCGTGAATGGCTGGCGGTTGCCGAGGAGTTGAGCCGACAGCCGTTGGCGCGGTTCGTCCGTCAGGGACCGCTGACCGAGTTGACGCGTCCTACCGTGCTGGAACCGTTGCTGACGGTGCTGAATTGCGCCTACGTGGATTATTTGCGGGAGTGCGGCTTACAGCCGGACTGCGTTGCGGGGTATAGCGCCGGGGAGGTGGCGGCGCTGTATGCGGCGGGCGTGCTCGACCGTCGCCAAACCTTGCAGATCGCGGTGATGCGGGGCCGGATTCTAGAACGACAAGTCGCCGATCTGGATGGCGGAATGGTCGCGCTTTACGGGATTCCCGTCGGAGAGCTGGAGCGCTTGGTACGCGAGGAAGCCGAGGCGGGTTGCGTGGCGATTGGCGCTCGCAACGGCCATCGGCATCTCACCATCACCGGCGCGCGGCCAGCGGTCGCCGAGGTGGAACGCCGTGCCCTGGCGCTCGGTGCCAGTAGCACGACCATCGATGCGGCCGGTCCCTGGCATTGCGAGCTGCTGGCCGACGCCAGCCAGGAATTGCTGGAAGGATTGCGGACCATTCCGTTTCGTTCGCCGCGCTTACCGATTTTCGTCAGCGCCACGGGCAAGGCCGTTGCCAATTCCGCCGCGCTCAAGACGTGCTTGGCCGCTCAGTTGAGCCAGCCGATCGAGTGGCATACGGCGGTGACGGAAATGCTCAAGCGCGAGGTCCGGTTATTTTTGGAAGTCGGTCCAGGGCGGGTGTTGAACGGATTGCTGAGCCAGCAAGCGCTACCCGCCGGTATTCGCCGCCATTTTCTCGAACGCCCGGACGGCGGTTCCCGCGCGTTCAAACCGGAGTTTCTCGCCAGTCTCAGTGAGTACCGGCCAGCCAAGATGAGGTTCGGATGATGGGTGTGCTTGATGATCGAATTGCGATAGTGACCGGCGGTTCGCGCGGTCTGGGGCGTGCGATGGTCCTGGAACTGGGACGGCGCGGCGCTCACGTGGTGATCAACTTCCGTCGCAATGAAAAGGAAGCCGGCAGTACCCTGGAGCAACTGCAAGCCGCTGGCGGTCAGGGCGCTCTGTATCAGGCGGATGTGACCGATCCCCAGCAGGTGCAGCGGATGTTCCAGGACGTGTTCAAGCAGTATCGCCGTCTGGACATTCTCATCAACAATGCTGGAATCACCCGCGACGCCTATTTCCTGATGATGAGCGCCAACGACTGGCGGGATGTATTGGACGTCGATTTGAACGGCATTTTTCATTGCAGCAAGGCGGCGGTGCGGATCATGGCCGGGCAACGGCGCGGCGTCATCATCAATATCGGTTCCGGAGCCGGGCTGGTCGCGATGCCGGGACAGATCAATTACAGCGCGGCGAAATCCGGGCTGTTGGGATTCTCCCGCTCGCTGGCCAGGGAAACGGCCGCGAAAGGCGTCCGCGTCCTGCACGTCGCCCCCGGTTTCTTCAAAACCGAGATGGCCGAAACCCTGAGCAAGGATTTTATCGCCGCCACTTATCGAGTAACGCCGCTCGGACGCTGGGGACTGGCGGAGGAACTCGCCGCGCTGGTGGGTTTTCTGGCCAGCGATGACGCACGTTGTTTCAGTGGTCAGACGATCACCATCGACGGCGGTCGCGGCGCGATCGAAGCGGAATTTGGACTGTAGGAGGAAACCAGCGTGCAAGGTGTGATCGTCCATTCTGAAAAAAAATACTTGAGCATCGATGCGTACACAACCCGACGGTTTCTACCGCAACGCTATCCGATGATGATGTTGGATCGGGTCAAGGCTTTTTATTACGCGGGCAACCGCTGCGTCTGTCTGAAAACGGTCTCGCAGAACGAGCCGGTGTTGCCGGGGCATTTTCCGGATTTTCCGATTTTTCCCGGCGTCTTGATCATCGAGGCGCTGGCGCAAAGCTCGGGAATGCTGGTGATCCTGCTCGATTTGTATGAACAGCTTGGCGACATGGACGCACTATTGGCGCAATTAGCGCGGATTGATGGCACAACCGGGGTTTTGGGCGGCAATTTGATGATTCTGGCCGAGAGCAAAATCAAGCACATCGCTCCTGTTTATCCCGGCAGCACCATGGAATTGCATTCGGAACTGATCTTGAAGCGCGAGGGTATGTTCGTCTGCAAGGTGGCTGCCCTGGTGGACGGCGCCGAGATTAGCAAGGGCCAACTCACCCTGGCAAAGCTGCCTCCCACCATGCTGGGCGAGTTCGGCGGATGAAGGGCGACGGCGCGAATGCAATCGAGATGAGCCTTCTGGATCTGGATAGCGAGATCCTGGAGACGACGTTGGCGGAGAGTCGGTTTGCCCTGGTCGAGTTCTGGGCGGAGTGGTGCTTGTTCTCGCGGTTGCTGTATCCCAAAAGCCGACGCTTAGCCGCGCGATACGGCGAACGGTTGCTGGTGGCGCGTTGCCACCTCGATGGCGGCGAAGCGGTGATAGACCGGATCGGTGTTCGTTATCTTCCTGCCGTCATGCTGTTTCGGGGGCAAAAACCGTTGCGAAGGTGGTATGGGGACACCCCGGAGCGGTTGTTCGTACGCGCGATCGAGTCGCTAACGGAGAGCGCCAATGCTTGAATCGAATCGGAATGCCGCCGTGGCGCTGGTGACGGGCGCTTCGCGCGGATTGGGTCGCGCCATTGCCATCGAATTGGCTGGCCGTGGCCATCATGTGATCGTCAATTACAAGAAAAATCAGCGGGAGGCCGAGGAAACCCTCGGTCAAATCGTGGAGCAGGGCGGGGCGGCCACGCTCTTTCAAGCCGATGTCAGTCAACCCGATCAAGTCCAAAAGATGTTTCAGGCGGTGTTCAAGGCCCATCGCCGCTTGGATATGCTGATCAACAACGCGGGCATCACCCGCGATGAGTATTTTCTGACGATGCGTCAGCAAAGCTGGGACGATGTCATCGTAAGCGATCTCGGTTCGGTGCTGTATTGCTGTAAGCAGGCGGTCGGCTTGATGGCAGGTGCGCGGCATGGCGTGATCGTCAATATCGGTTCCAGTTCCGCGCTTTCGGCCCGGCCCGGCCAGGTGAATTACGGTACGGCCAAATCGGCCCTCCTGGGTTTTTCCAGGACCCTGGCGCGGGAATTGGCCGGCAAGGGCGTGCGGGTTTTGGTGGTGGCGCCTGGCTTTACCGCGACGCCCATGACCGAGGCGCTACCGCGGGAAGTGGTCCGCGAAACGCTGGCTCGGATTCCCTTGCGCCGTTGGGGCACGCCATTGGAAATCGCTCGGGCGGTTGCGTTCTTCGCATCCGATGCCGGCCGTTGCTACAGCGGCCAAACAATCGTGATCGATGGTGGCCGCACCGCTTACGAGCAGGAATTCGGTCTCTAGCGATGAAGGGAGAACGCATGAAGCCCTTATCTTTCGATCATCAGTTGATCCGGCAAGTATTGCCGCATCGCTTTAGTATGCTGCTCGTGGATCGAGTCGCGGTATATCGGCCGGACGAACGCGCCATCATCGGGATCAAGCATATCGGTCAGAATGAAATCTTCGCGAATGGGTATCTGCCATTGCACCCGCTATTTCCCTCGACGCTGGTGATCGAGGCATTGGCGCAGACCTGCGGCTTTATGATGAATCTGGAATATTTGGCAAGCCGAGGATATCCGCCCCAACTGCTCCAAGCCGGAAAACAACCGGATATGCCGCTTGTTCCGCACAGCGTATTGGCCGAAAGTCGCATGACGCATCATCGCCTCGCGCAACTCGGTCAGACGCTTTCATTGCAAGCTGCTATCACCTTGCAACGCAAATACGTTTATGTCTTTAAGGCCCAAGCCTTGGTGGACGATCAGGAAATCAGTAACGGCGAGATCATGTTGGCTTACCCCGAATACACCGCGAATTGATATCGAGTGATCGTTTTTGCCGAATTGAGAGAGGCGCTGTTATGGTGTTGGTGGATATGCGAAACGTCGGCAAAGTCTATCAATTGGGTAGTACCCAGGTGGAGGCGTTGCGGAATGTCGATTTGCAAATTCAAACCCAGGAATTCGTGGCGATCTGGGGGCCTTCCGGCAGCGGAAAAACCTCGCTACTCAATCTCATTGGTTTGATCGATGCGCCAACCAGCGGCGAGATTTATCTTGCGAACGAGCGGGTGGATTTGCTTGACGATGATGAATTGGCTCGGCAGCGCAACCAAAAAATTGGTTTCGTATTCCAGAATTTTAATTTGGTGCCGGTGTTGGATGCGCTAGAAAACATTATGCTGCCGCTGCAAATTCGCGGAATACAATACAGCCAAGCGAAAGAAAGAGCGCTGAGTCGGTTGCGAGAAGTCGGTTTGGAAGATCATTGGAACAAGCGTCCGGATAAGATGAGCGGCGGGCAGCGGCAGCGAGTGGCTATTGCTCGCGCATTGGTTGGCGATCCTGCGCTTGTCATTGCCGATGAACCGACGGCCAATCTCGATTCCGGCAATAGCCGGATGATCATCGATTTGATGCGTGAATTAAATCGACGCGATCATGTCACTTTTATTTTTTCTACCCACGATCCGCGCTTATTGGAACATGTGGAGCGCCGCATTCGCCTCGAAGATGGCCGTATCAACGGGACGGAGTAGACGACGGTGAATTTTATCAAGCTCAGCTTTCGCAATATTCTCAAGAATCAGCGACGCAGTTTCGTCACCATCTTAGCTGTCGCCTTGGGGTTTACCGCCATTAATGTTTTTTCCGGCTATATCCATAACGTTTATAACGGCTTGGCCGATCAAGCCATTCGAGGTGAAGGGCTTGGCCATTTGACGCTGATGAAGCGAGGTTTATTGCGAGAAGGCAAACTCGAACCTGAAAAGTTTCTGTTGAAAGCGAAAGAGATCGAAAAAATCACCAAGCTGTTATTACAAGACGAGGTAGTCGGTTTGGTGACACCGCGATTGAGCGTAAGCGGCATCGTGTCCAATGGTAAGGTGTCGACCATTTTTATTGGTGAAGGTATGGTGCCGGCCGATACGGCGGTCATTCGTGGTGATTTTCGCGCCGACCGTGGTGGTTTACTCGATCCAGCGCGGCCGACCGCCGCTGTTTTCGCCGCCGATCTGGCGGATATGTTGGGTTTAAAACAAAACGATTATGCGGTGTTGGTGACTTCCACGGTAGAGGGACTCACGAATGCACTTGATGTGGATGTGGGCGAAATCTATAACACCGGTAATGCTGGTACTAACGACAAGCTACTGTTATTGCCATTCGCATTTGCCCAGCAGTTGTTTGATACGCATGGCGCCGATCGTTTGATCGTATTGCTGTATGATCGCGCGCAGACCGTGGCGGCTCAACAACGCCTGACTGAGAAATTACGTACGGCCGGTTTTGATCTCGAAATTAAGACCTGGCAGGAACTGTCGAGTTTCTATAACCAAGTCAAAAATCTATTCGACATGATATTTGCGTTTATTTTCGCAATCGTGATCGTGATCGTGATGATGAGCATTATCAATACCATGAGCATGGCGGTAATGGAGCGTACCCGCGAAATCGGTACGTTGCGCTCGCTGGGAATGCGACGCTGGGATATTTCCTGGTTGTTTACGATAGAAGGTGTGCTATTGGTACTGTTGGGAGGTTTGGTGGGTGTTGGAGTAACGATTATCGTTGCATTTTTGGTGAATCAGGCTGAGTTTTCCTATATACCACCTAATAACACGGATGCGGTTTTACTGCAGGTCGATATCGTGCCATGGGTGATGATTCAGGCTTTTGTTTTCTTGGGATTGGTGGCGGCGATTGCCTCGCTTTTACCCGCGCGACGCGCGGCGCGCTTGGTCATCGTCGATGCCATGGGGCATGTTTGATGAATTTCGAGCATTGTGGAGTTGCCGAGATGCGTTTTATTGTCGCTCTGTTGTGGTTCCTGACGATCGGTGTGCTTGGATTACCGTTACCGAGTTGGGCTAGCGATGTTTCTCCCGCGGAAATTCTCAAACAATCCGATGCTGCTCGCGGCGGCGGTTTGCCGGGTATTAAGTGGGAGATTAAGTTGTCCGCCGTCGATGACGGTGAGGTTCAGGAACAGGAACTGACAGTACAGGCTAGAGATAACGATAGCCTGGTGGAGTTCGAGCAACCGCCCAAGATCAAGGGACAGAAGTTGCTAACCGTGGAGCGCAATATGTGGTTTATCAAACCCGGTTTGCGCAAGCCGACCCCTATCTCCGCGCGTCAGCGCTTGTTGGGTCAGGCATCCAATGGCGATGTCGCGGCCACCAACTACGCTGGCGATTATCAGGCGACGCTCCTCGGCGAGGAGACAGTCAATGGAGAAGACTGTTATCGGCTGGAGCTTACCGCTCGCGAAAATCAAGTTACGTACGACCTGATTCTTTACTGGGTGTCCAAAGCTCATCATGTGGGCGTACAAGCTGAGTTTTATACGGTGTCAGGAAAACTATTCAAACGCGCCACATTTGAATACGGCAATCAAATCGATTATCAGGGGCAACATATTCCATTTGTCAGCAAAATGATTATTACTGACGAAATTAATAAAAACAATAAAACCACACTGGAATATACCAATATCCAGGTTGCCGCCCTGCCTGATCGCATCTTCAACCTCCAATTGCTTGCTCGCTAAATAATAGTATCTTATGCGAAGGGTTGCACTCTTCCTGGCAATATCTTGTCTGTTTTCCACAGCGGTCCAGGCAACGACGTTATCCGAATATTTAGCCGAATATGGGATAAGTTTCGATAGTGTAATACGCACTCAATCTTATTATAGTCAAACTGATCTCAGCGATACGGTTTTCAATCCAGGAAATCAATTGGCTCAACTGAATGATGCCGAATTCTTTTTTGAGTTTAGGCCGGATTTTTCATTGTCTTATCAAGCTATTGATTTGATGGTCAAGCCGCGATTCCAATATATTTGGGAACATGTTGATACCACTAGTGAAGATTATGATCAGAAGGATAGCTCCGCTTTTATCAACGAATGGCGAATTCGCGCAGGATTGACGAATCGAGCTTTCATTTCCTACGGCCGAGAGGTGCTGCTGTGGGGACCTTCTATGTTATTTTCCCCTAGTAATCCTTTTTTTATTGATAATGGCCGCTCTGATCCATTCCGTGAGTTGGGCGGACGAGATTATCTGCAAGCCATTTATTTGCCCAATCAGAATTTGACTTTCTCTTTGGTCAGTAATGTCGCGCAGGGTCGTGGAGAGAATTTTGATTTAGCCGAATTCGAACGCACGGATGCGATTAAGATGGATTATATCGGCCAAAAAGGTTACAGCAGTTTAATTTTATCGCACCAGCAGGATGGCCCATACCAAATAGGTGGATATTTTCAATTGACCTTGTCCGATGCTTTGCTGCTGTATGGTGAAGGTGGCTATACCCAAGGCACTCAAGCGCTCTACCCTTATCAAACAGTTAGCCCTCCCGGCTGGGATTTTGTGGCCAGCAAGCGGGATGGTCATGGTATTTTTGGTAACTCCCTGCTTGGATTAGCCTACACGTTCGCGGCGGGTCCTACCGTGAATGTCGAATATATATACAACAGTGCAGGTTATTCTGATCAGGAAGCCCGCGATTATTTTAATATGGCCGAACAGTTGGGTTCTGATTTTGCGAGTGGTGATTTGTCTGTCGCATCGCTTTTGGCGCAGGCTGCTGATCCTCGATTGCCTCTGCTACGTCGTCATTACATGTTTGTCCAGTTCTTGAATACCAATATTCGCAATAAGCTGGATGTTACCCTGCGTTATACTCGTAGTCTGGATGATAACAGCGGTAATTTTATTGCTATCTTCGATTTGGCAGCTAATGATAATACGCATCTTTTTGCTCTTGGCTTGGTCAATCACGGCGATGCGCGAAGCGAATTTGGACGTTATATAGGCAATCAATGGTTGATTGGGATCAATCTAACATTTTAATCATGCCTTTCGGTTTTATAATTCATAAGCATTATTCATGGATATTATTTGGAAATTGGCTGCTGCAATGGCTTGAATGGCACTCGGTTTCCGATAATGCTCATATGCTGGAGAGGATTTATGAAAATAGCCAAGTACTGGGTGATGATTATTGGTATGTTGGTACTCAATGTTGCTGCTTCATCTGAAACTGGTACGTTAATCTTAACCGTTGCTGGATTGCGAAATTATCATGGAGCAGTCAATATTGCCGTATTCGCCACAGCCAAGGGTTTTCCAGAACGGGCAAATGCGGCTATTGATAAACGTGTCGTGAAATTAGCGGGCGCCGATCCGATAATCGAATTTAATGAACTTCCTTTTAGCAACTACGCCATTGCAGTATTTCACGATGAAAATGACAATGGGCGGCTTGATAAAAATTGGCTTGGTATCCCAAAAGAAGGTGTGGGGTTTTCACATAATCCTAAATCCATTAATGGCCCGCCCTGTTTTGTGGAAGCAAAATTTTCATTTTCATCCAAAAAACAATCTTTAACTATTAAATTAATTTATTGAATCATTGCGAGAATTTCAGATGAATTTATTTTCTCGTTTCACTATCGTTGAGGGTGTGTGATGTCTGATACAAGCTTTGTTGTTGGCCTGTGGAAGCTCCGCAATATGAAAAAAATTACGTCAACTGGAACTGTATTATATCCATTTGGCGAAAATCCTCTTGGCTATATTTTATATACTGAAGAGGGTTTTATGGTTGCAATTTTAATGAATGCCAAACGCGCCCATATTGGAGTGACACTAGAGGAACTGGGTCATGCAAAACAGACCAACAAAATCTGGTATCGATTCAAGTATCTGAAAGCGCTTGTCAGATATCTACAGGCGGCAACATCCTGTATCGCCTATTGCGGAACGTATGATATTAAAGATAATTATATATTTCATCATGTTCATGCCAGCCTTTTTCCCGATTGGATCGGTACGGATTTGAAGCGAGCGTTTGTTTTGGAGGAACGAGCCATAACACTGACCGCATATTATCCGAACGGAGATAAGTTTGAATTGATTTGGGAACGCACCTGATTTGAAAACAATGATCCATGCCCAAGCCCACGCCAACTCGGCTACCATATAATGTTGGGCAACGACTGGGTGGCGCGGTGAAACACCGCTTCGGTCGGATCAGGCGAATGGTGGAAGGCGCCCCACGACCGTGAACCGCTCGCTCAGTTCCCAAAGACGCCAGGCCTGTGCCAGACACCGAAATGAAGCCCAATTGAAGTCGAATAGTCGAAGTCGGGTCAGCGGCAGTGGGGATTTAGCTCGGCGGTTCATGCTTCCACAACTCAAAGAGGGTTGCTATATGAGGAAAGGCCCTCTCAGGCGGTACGCACGTCCTTGCGGCTCGGTATGGATATGGTGATACCGGCGATGCCGGCCAAGGTCATCACCCCGCCCAAAGCCAGCTTCCAGGTCAGGATATCGCCCCATAGCAGCACACCAAAAGCGACCGCCAGTACGGGGTTCAGCAGCAGTAGCGGTGTGGTGACCCCGACCGGATAACGGCCGAGCAGGTAATAGACGATGCCGTGACCGATCAGGGATGCGCCCACGGCGGAATAGACTGGCGCGGCCAGTTCCAGGGTGCTCGCCGTGCACAGGGCGGTCCACTGTCCCTGTTCGAACAGCAGTGAGAGCAGTGCCAGTGCTGGAGTAGCGCACAGCGCGATCCAGGCTTGCAGCGCGAACACGCCGACCCCGCGCAATCGCCGCATCTGGATGGTGGCGAGCGCCATCGCC
>Ga0209573_1002426_pt1 | contig 23840 bp, 30 predicted proteins | sample TNRBio252014_DNA_FD_185870 | JGI IMG/M metagenome (GOLD analysis project Ga0209573, IMG submission 185870) | Wastewater treatment Type I Accumulibacter community from EBPR Bioreactor in Madison, WI, USA - TNR Reactor_6/25/2014_ DNA (SPAdes)... | ecosystem: Engineered > Bioreactor > EBPR >...
AAAACGCCCTATACGGCGTATTTCCTCAACAGTGAGTGCAGTCTTGAACCCATTGCCGCGATCGTTGGCCGGGCGGGTCAGATGCAGCACGCCCGGATGTGCGCCCATCGCAATCTGACGAAACACGGGCGCTGACGGATCAAGCACATCAAGAGCTGTCACGTTTTGGTTGTTGAGCCAGTTGGCGAGATGGAACGCCAGCGTCGCCTTGCCGACGCCGCGCGGTCCGGTGAGCAACAACCCGTGATGCAGCTTGCCGGAGCGCACCGCAGCTGAGATCAGATCGCGAGCATCGTGGTGACCGAACAATTTCGGGTTTTCTGCGGGCTCCAGCACGCCATCAAGCGTGTCGTATTGAGCTGGAGACAAGCGTTCTTCCATGCCTTAAGCCTTCCGCCGCTGTTTGAGCTTGGCTCGGCGAGCCAGCGCGGCGAACACGACTTCGGTGATCGCGTCCTCCACAATGTCCGGGTCCAGCGTTGCGTCAACAATCACGCAGCGTTCCGGTTCGCTCCTGGCAATATTGAGAAACGCTTGCCGGCGGCGCGCATGGGTCTCCAGTTCCTCCTTCTCGAAACGGTCCGCGCCTTCACCCTGTTCGCGGCGCGCCGCAGCCCGTTTGAGGCCGGTCTGGGGATCAATGTCGAGGATGACGGTCAGGTCCGGCATCATGCCATCGATTGCGACGCGCTCGATTTCTCCCATCAGGTCCGGATCAAGATCGCCGGTGACGCCTTGGTAGACGCGCGAAGAATCTATGTAGCGGTCACATAGCACGACTTCCCCGCGCTGGAGCGCCGGGCGGATAAGCTGGTCAACATGATCGGCTCTGGCCGCGGAAAACAGCAGCGCTTCCATCGTCGATCCCAGCGGCTCGGCAGCGCCCGACAACAATACATGCCGGACGGCTTCAGCGCCCGGAGAGCCGCCGGGCTCCCGGGTCACCACCAGTTTGTAGCCCTTAACCCGCAGGCGAGCGGCAAGGCGCTGAATCTGGGTTGATTTTCCAGCTCCCTCCCCTCCCTCAAAAGTTATGAAAAGTCCGCGCTCCATCGCCAGCTTTCACCCAATCTGCCCATGCGGGATGCACATTCGAAATCTACATAGTCCGGCGCCGTGGCCGCTTCAATCAGAACAAGGGTCGGGCAGCTTTCGGCTGCTAGCGAATCCAGCCGAAAGCCAGTTCAACAATCGCGTCGTAAGCCCGGCTATGCAGCGGTCCGACGCCGACCGATTCTGCCGCAAAAAGTGGGGTCCGCTGCACGATATCCCGGCCGCTGAATATGGTCAGATTGCCGATGGGCGCGCCCTCAGCCACGGGAGCCGCCACCGGACCTTGATAAATGACCCTGGCTGTAATTCGGTCCTCACTACCCACAGGCACAAGCAAATTGACCGAACCTGCAGCTTTGAGCGCCACTCGCGACCGCTCGCCTCCGAACACTTTTGCAGTTCCTACAATCTGCTCGGCCTTGAACAATTCGCTACGATTAAAACCATTGAGGCCCCAATCAAACATTTTGCGCGCTTCCTCCGCGCGTTCCTTGTCGCTGGCCATGCCGGCCATCGCCGCGAACAGCCGCGTATCGCCGACCTGCACCGAGCCTAAAAGTGAGAAGCCGGATTCTTCCGTATAGCCGGTGCCCATGCCATCGGCGCCAATGCCCATCGAGAGCAGCGGATTGCGGTTGCGCTGGAATATCTTGTTCCAGGTGAAACTCGGTTCCGAATAGATCTGATAGTAGTCCGGGTAAGTCTTCCAGACATGACTGCCCAGCGCAACTAGGTCGCGCATGGTGACAAACTGACCATCCGCCGGCAGGCCCGAACTATTGCGGAACGTCGATCCGGTCAGGCCGAGTTCCTGCGCGCGCGCATTCATCGCCTCAACAAACTTCTCCTCCGAGCCTTTCATCCCCTCCGCGATAATTATGCAGCCGTCATTTGCGGACTGTACGATGACGCCACGCATCAGATCCGCCAGCTGAATGCGCGATTTTAACGCTGCGAACATGGTCGCCGTGCGCGACGGCGCCCCGCCGGTGCGCCAGGCGTACTCGCTGACGGGATACTCGTCGGTCATGCGCACGTCACCCTGACGCAAAGCGTGGAACACCGTTTCCATCGTCATAAGTTTTGCAAGTGACGCCGGCGCTACTTTTTCGTCGGCGCCTTTGGCAAACAGGATGGTGCCCGACCCTGCTTCAATCATCAGGGCCTGTTTCGCCTTCGTTTCAAACGCCACCGACGGCCGCGGCGCAAATGCGACAGCTAAAATCAGGAATGCGGAAACAAGCGAGGATCTAACCAAGGTCACAAATGAGCTCTGTTCGATGCAATAGATTGCGGCGTAACAGGTCATTGCGGCGGCAATCAAACAGTTTGAACGATTGCGCCAGCAGCAATGAATAAATCAGTCGTGAACCGTCATTGCATCCGGTGCGCCATGGCTCCAGGCTGCACGCAGCATGTCATCTATGCCGACCCTGCCGTCTGAATACAGATTGACGGTAACCCGGCGCCTGCCGCCTTCCGTTTGGTTCACAGTTTCGACCTTGCCGAACCTGGCCAACGCCTTGGCGATTGCGGCGCCTTCCGGTCCGAACGAACCGGCAACAATGAACTCACGAGATCCGGCGGTCAGACGGTCAAGCGCGGCTATTGATCCGTCCAGTTTTACCTGCGTTTCGGGGCCATAACCGAGGCTAGCGATTGCAATGCCTGCCTTTGGCACAGGCGCGATGCTGGGCAGGACGAGAATGTTGTCCTGTCTGCCGGCGCCATCAGTCAGAACGCCTGGGAATGGCCTGACCGGAGCCCCCTGCGCCGGGCTGGCGCCATTCATCGCGACCATGACCCCGGTCGGCATTCCAACTGACGGATCAGCTGGCATGTTGCCCGGCTGATAGGAAGCCATAAGGTAGCTCTCATCTTTGCCATCGAGTGGCGCGCGGCCGACATAGTCGACCTGTACCGTCGCAACGCCATCATGACTGTATCCAAGCAATTCCGCCGCCTTGCGAGACAGGTCGACAATGCGGCCATGCGCATAGGGGCCGCGATCATTGACGCGGACAATAACGGAAGCGCCGTTCTTCTTGTTGGTTACGCGCGCATAGCTCGGCAACGGCATTGTGGGATGTGCGGCCGTCAGATGCGTCATGTCATAAATTTCGCCATTGGCCGTCAGCCGCCCGTGAAAAGCATCGCCATACCATGACGCGCCGCCAACCTTGCTGTAACCAAGTTCCTCTTTCGGGTAGTACCATTTTCCGCGAACCTGATACGGCTTGCCGATCTGGTCGCGGCCGCCGCCGCGCTGAAGGCCCGAACGCTGGTTGGTCACGCGCGGGCTGGCTTTGCCGTACAGCGCCTCGGGAAAATACTCTTTGCCGGCAGCTAGCGGCCGCACCGGCTTGGCGGCCATCGATTTTGTACTGGATCTGGTCGAACAGGCTGCAAGCGCCGCGACCGAAACGGTCAAGGCAATTACACTGATGGCGCGGATGGATCGCGTCACTGGCTTCATTTTTGAACCTGTCCCCGTGCGCGGAACACGCGCTGAACTCGATACAAACACAGGGTGGCATTCGCCGCCGCGATGATCACCCTACGCAGAAGAACCTTACCCGACCGTTATTCAAGTATGTCGCGGTACGGGCAAGATTAAGGCGCAACCGCCGCAATTGCGGCATTCACCTGACAACCATTGCCCCATGGTCAATATTCGGACCTGCGCAATGGCATTCCTGTTGCAATGATTGTCAGGTTCCAGCATAGAGCGCGGGCTCAGGAGGGATGGCCGAGCGGTTTAAGGCACCGGTCTTGAAAACCGGCGTGGGTGCAAGCTCACCGTGGGTTCGAATCCCACTCCCTCCGCCATAGACATTGATTTTATTGTGTTTTTTGTCACATTTTGTCAGTTGGCCTAACCGATTCCAACTTGTGCAAAATTTTGCATAAGTTCGGTGCGTTGCCGAAGCCTGAACGTTCTGCAATTTGATGCTTATCAAGGCCAAAATTTTGGCCTTGAATTTTTCGATTGCCGCCGTGGGTGTTTCCCATTTCGGCGCGCAGTGCTTCGGCAATGGCAACTTGTTCTGAGGGTGTCCACGGTTTACTATATGCATTTGCGTCGTGTTCGCCGCGGACAAGGTCATTCCGCAGCATCGTCACACATCTGGCGCATCGCCGCTTCGACGTCGCGGATTTGATCGAACTGCCATTGAAGCGCGGCAATGGTATCTCTGAATTCCTCAGTCACGTCGCTCGGTGAACTTGTATCCAGGTCCATCGCTGTCTGGGCGGCGCTGTCGAGCAGTGTCGTCATGATCCTGGCGGCCATGTTGAGCTTCGTCAGTTCGTCGTCGATTTCGAAGGCTAGGTCTTGTGCCGCAGCTTCGGCGGTGGTGGTGTAAGCGTTCATGTTTCTGGCTCCTCATAACCGTGCTGGCTATGAAAGTGACCCTAACGGTTAGTTTTATGAACGTCAATCGTAAAATAACCCTGAGAGGTATTTTGTTTGCCGTTAGGGCAATCAGCGTTTATATGAGAGACATGATCAGTCCCGCACAGATACGAGCCGCGCGCGCCCTTATTGGATGGAAGCAGACCGAGCTTGCGAGCGCAGCCGGCCTATCCGAAATGAGCGTCAAGAACATTGAGCGTGGCACAACCGATCCTCGCGTCAGCACTCTTGAGGCAATCAAGCAGGCACTAGAAGCCGCCGGCGTCATCTTCATTGCATCGAACGGCGAAGGACCGGGAGTTAGACTTCGGAAGGATTGACGGGCTCAGCGTGCGGAGAATCCTCCGAAGCGAAAATAGGCATATCGTCATCTAGAGATAGCTCGATTGGCTTCCCAATTTGATCCGGCCATCTTCTGTGGAATAAGGCGCGAGAACGCGGGCGATATCCGAGGCCCTAATTGGGCCGAAGGAGTTGCGCCTGACGGTCGTTCCGTCCGACGCGGGCCTCCTTTATGATCTCGATCTGTCTTGCCAATGCCCTCTCACGGTATCGGGGGTCAATGCGTTCGTCTGATATGAAGCGGTTCATTATACCAAGCGGGTCAATAGGAACCTCATTGTGAGCATGGCGGCCAAATTGATCGCTTCGCAGATAATTGAACGTGCCCAATAAAAAGTCTGTGGCCTCTCTATGGTCCCCGTCGCGGAGTGCATGATCAATGTAAGCTTCCGACACATGATATGAAGCCTGCAGTTGGCGCATAGCCGTGGCGTCGCGACGCTTTGTTGCAGGATGCATTATGTTGGCTATCCTGCTTTTGAGGCACAAAAGCGGATGCATGATAGGAACTTCTACGATTACCGGCGTCCCCCCCACATCGGCCCCTATCGCCAACACAGATGCGCCTCGCTCAATATCTCGCTTGCTGATGCCAAGCAGCTTGTCCAGAAAGTCGATACGGATATACCGACCGTCGATCACAACCTCAACAATGGCGGTGTTAGGTGAATTCATGGTGTCACGACTTGGCTTAAGCACGCGACCGTTGATAGCTTCGGCAAGCTTTTGTGCGACGTCGAGCCCGCCAAAATAGTCTATGTCTTGACTTGTGAACGGCCCCTCATCTCGAAGGTACTGGACTTTATCCCGATAGTACCATGCCCACAGGTTCGTAGCCTGCCCTCCAACGATAAAAGTGTTATCGTCGACGGTAAGATTGGACACTATTGGGATGACTTCGGCAGGCCCAAGGGGCTCTGGATTATCGCTCATGCAACGCGGATGCGCACTCGCCGCTTTGCAATGCTCATTTGTGAGGGATCAAAGCAGGAAAAAAAGCCATTTCTGCGCTGCAGATCTTGCACCGAAGACTGGCCAGATTCGAGACGTGAGTCATCCTCGATCCGAGAGTGCTGCTTTGCATCACGGAGTTCTCTAGGATTGAAATATGCAACTTGCGGGGCCATTGGTCCCTGCCTCTTCGTCTCTGACCGCTTTTATATGCTTTTCTCGACACATAATCAACGGACGGTTGATCATAGCGTTCCCGATTGATGAATCGCCGCGATGGGGCCGGCTATGACCGCACGTCTTTGACGGCTCGATAGATCGCCTCGGCGCGATCATTCACTAACCTTGTCTCGTTTGCGCCATCGCCATACGCGATCCAAAGGACCGGTTCAGGCTCTTGTCATATTGGCCAATGCCGCCGCTAAACACCTGAGCGGCATTGCTGCGGGAAACCTTGTCGACAAACGCCTGCAATTTGCCGTCATTATCAACCCTGACGCCAACTGACACGCGCATATCGCCGCCGCCATTACCGCGTGAGGCAATCGACATATTATGAGCAGACGGCATCTTCGGTACACTCACGCCAACCGGCCCGCCCGTTGCATAACCGGGCGCGCCACGACGCATCGCTTCTACAACGGCGACACCGCCGGCTTTGCGAATATCATCCTGCGACCAGACGACTTCGCCCTTATGGACAATACCCGCCGCCCTTTTTTTCGGGCCAGGGCCGGTGTAGCCGCCTTTGTCGTAGCCAAAGATCGAGCCGATAACGGCGCCGATACCACCGCCGTCAAACAAGCCGTCCAAAGCCATGCTCGCGAGCTTGTCGGCAACACGATCTAGCGCGTTTGCCAGGATATCGGCCGCGGATTTGCCTTGCCGCAAATCGGAGACAATGCCACCCAGCACATCGCGGCCAATGTCACGCAATTCTTGTGACGCCTCGCTTGCCTTGCGGGTGGCCTCTTCTTCCGCCTGTAGCGCGGCGACCAGGCCGACGATTTTGGCCTGTTGATCTGCCGTTGCGGCCGCGCCAGCTTGGCGCAAGGCGTTGGCTGTCTCACGCTCAAGGTCGGTTGCGCCGACAAGCGAAAGCTCGTGTTCCAGTTCGCCTATCAAGCGGCGGACAGCCTCTGCTTCACGTTCGGCAGCCGCTGCGCTTGCATCACGCCTGGGACTACTACCGCCACCTCTGGCGACTACTGGCGCAGTATAAGGCGCCGGCGTGAATCCACCGCTTCCGGTGGTTGGTGCAGGCGATTCCAACTCGCGCCGCGCCTCCAGCACTTTCAAGATCATCTGCTCTTCAGCAGCGATCGCTTCCATACGCCGCTCTGCTTGGGCGATACCATCCGCGGTGCCGCTATCGCCAAGGCTGGTGCCAAAGACGCCATCGCCAGCAAGGCCGTCTGTCCGCGAGCGCAGTTCAAATATCTGGCGCTCTACGTCGAGGCGTTCTTCGCCAAGTGCCGCCATACGCTGATCTAGCTTAACGGAGCGCTGAGCCTCAAACCCGTTGAACGCATTTATGAAGTCCTGCAGCGCCGTAGCGGCTTCAACAATAGCGGCCTTGAGATTCTGGCCAACGGTGAATGTGATCTGGTTGAACTTCGCGTCCACCTCGGCAGCGCGGGCGATCAAGTCGGTTGAAAGCACGTTGCCGAGCGTGTGCGCTTCCGCAATCGTGGCGCGGATTTCGTCCGTCGATTGGCCGAGCAGCGAAACCAGCCGTTCCGCTCCGGTTCCTCCGAACATTTCGTCGAAGATGCGGGTTGCCGCCGCCGTGTCCTTAAGCTGCCGCGTTCGCTCGATCAGCAGCAGCATCAAATCAGCAGGGTTCTTCAGCTTCTCCTTCACCTCGGCAGGAGTCAGGCCAAGGCGCTGGAAAGCTTCCGCCGCGCTGCCCTTTGCAGTTTGTGCAAATTCGTCGCCGCGGATATTTAGTTCTTTGAACGCATCGATCATCGCGTCCATTGGAATCCGCGCCTTGATGGCGACGGCCTCCCATTCCTGAAAAACTTGCGTCGTTACGCCAGCGCGGGCCGCCTCATTCGCAATGTCAGCAACACTGCTGGCAACACCGCGCAACCCGGCAACCATACCACTCACGCCGCCTGCAACGACGCCAGCAAGCAAGCCCTTGCCAAAGTTCGACAGATGCCCGCGCACCTTCGCGGCCGCGCCAGCCATGCTCTGGTCTAGTTCCTTAGCCATCCGCTGGCCGCGCTTTTCGATGGCGCCGAACTCTTTGCCCGCCGTCTGGTTTGCGCGTTTTAGGCCCTTCTCGAAAGCGCTGATACGCGCCTCTAGTTGGACGATAAGTTGTTCTTCGTCGGAGCGAGCCATGCGCCCTCCTATCTAGAAAATTCTGAAACCGTTGGGGCGCTTGCCGCTCGCGTAAACATTGCGCTGGTCAATTCCGACGCTGGCAAGTTCAAGGGCCATCCAGGCTGCCGTTGCGCCGTCAACGCGATCGGTAGAGCCAGATTTGTTGATTGTTCGATTGCCGTTCGTGTCGGGACGGATGGCAACGTTGTCAAAGCACCAGCGCAGCACCGGATGGCCGCCATGCCGGAATTTTCCTGAGACGATTGCCCGCTCTAACTTTCCAAGGGCCGGCGATTGCGTAAACCAGCCTTGCTGAACCGTCACAACCGGAAAGCGGTTCTCGATAAGCGGGGCCATGATCGGCTGTGCATATGCCTTATCGAATCCGATCTGACGCACTTCGAAGAACTGACAGAGTTCCCGAATGCGACGCTCAACCGCGGCATAATCAATAACGTTGCCGTCCGTTGGAGTAATGAAGCCATCGGCTGCCCATTGCGGATACGGCACGCCGTCGCGGTCGGCACGCTCGTACAAGCGATCACCCGGAACAAAGAAATGCGGCTGCACGGTGTATCCACCGTCATCATCCGGCAAGCATGCGACCACCGCGGTTAAGTCGGTTGTTGCACTAACGTCTACGCCGAGCCAGGCGGGACGCCCCTTTCGCTTTGTGAAATCAATGAGTGCATCGCCTCGATCATAGACGTTCATGTCAACGAACGGATCAGTTGAACGATCAAGCCAAATATTCAGATGGTCGTTACGGAACTTCTCCCGCAGGGCTGGTCGGTTCGCAGCTTCCCGTGCTTCCTGCCTAAGAGCATCTAGATCAGGATAGCCCTGCGCTAGGCCAGGATTGACCCGATGCCAATTGGCTTCGTCCTGCCAGTCTGCTTCCGGGTCGGTTTCCAGCAACACGGGCAGCGTGCCGGGATCTTCCACCTCGCCGCGCGCTACCTTGCGGGCGTAACTGAAAATTTCATAGGCAAGGTTTTCCTGCCCGCGACCGGCCTGCGATATGACGATGGACAGCGTGTTGCTTGTCTTGCCGAGTCCAGTTCGAAGCACGTCATAGAGCGAACGGTCACGCCAACAATGCACCTCGTCAAACAGGACGAAGGAAGGCGTAGCGCCGTTACGCGCGTTGGCGTCGGACGACACGGCCTGCAATCTTGTGCGGGTCGCCTTGTTCGTAAACCGATGGCGCGAGTCCAACATCTTGACGCGGGAAGCCATCTTGCCCGACACGCGGACGATGCCTGCCGCCTCTTCGTAAGCGATGCGGGATTGTTCCCGGTCATAAGCGCAACAGATGACCTGGCCGCCGTTGACCTTCTCCGGGCCGACCGTATGCAACAACGCAAGTGCGGCTCCGAGCGTAGTCTTTCTCGATCCTCTCGGCAGCATCAAGATGGCGTTCTTAACGATGCGGCGGCCGTCCGGATGGCACGGCCCGTAAATGCGCCGCACTACCCGCTCCATCCAATAGCTTAGCTCGAATGGGCGGCCGGTCTTCGGGTGCTTGAAATGCTTGCGGATGACGTTGACGGCGCGCTCGCCGTATCCGAATGGATCGTCTATCGCCGTGTCGTCATGAATCCAACTCGGATAAGTCGTCGTCATTCTCGTCGTCTCTTATGGCGGGCCGCGATCGCGAAATAGGCGATAGTCCAAGCTCTGCGCCAAGCTGGCGGGCTGTGGTCATGGCCTTGTCCTGCAAGCGGTAAAGCTGCGGATCGATCGCCTCGCCTTGCGCTTTGATGGCTGCTGCAAGCTGCACAACGTTTCCAGCTGCGGTGCAGTAGTGCGCCACGCCGTTCATGTCCGCGTCGGTCAATATCTTGCGCCCCACAAGTGCCGGCATGACGTCGCGCCATACCGCCTTAGCGTGCGCTGATAGCCAGCGTGGCGGGCGTGGTACGGCGTCTATTGCGTTGTCGTCCGTCTGAAGAAGCGGCTTGGTGCCCCGCATTAAGACGCCTCCAGGTACGCTTTGACCGACAGTCGGGCGCGGCTTATCTCCCCGTCCGGTTCGCGGCTAAAGACCGTGCCTTCGACACGGATGTCCGACAGCGCGAAATCGTCGCCAACGGCCAAATTCTGTTCATGCAAAGCCGCGTAGGCCTCGCCCGCGATGGTCTTAACCTCCGGATAGCCGATGGCCTTCGACCATACATTTACGTCCATGTAGACTTCCCACGCCCGGAAGCAGTCGGTGTCGTCTTCGACGGTCTGCCCGCCGCCAATGGTAATGCGCGGGAATGGGTCGCCTGCGACCTTGACCCGGTCGTATACGTGGTTACCCGCACCGGTCGTTCCGGTAAGCGCCGCGGCGATGGCACGCTGTAAAGCTAGCGATGGTTCGGCCATCAAATCTCTGCCTCCGCTAGTATCTCGATGTACTCGCGCTTCTCGTCCATGTTGGCCGCGGCCTTAATGTTGTAGACGCGCTCTGTGTCGGTATGGACCACGCGGTAGGCTGGCGTTATCGCGGACAATTCCGGCGTCCAGCGCACATGGATGACCACTGGCTGCACTCCGGTAAGCCGCGCTGCAATGACTGTTTCGCTGCCTTTAAGCGGTTGAATGCGCGCCCATGCGTCGGCAATCGTTACCCAGCCAACCGGGACACAGTTACCGGCGCCATCGTCAACGCACTCACCTTCCATCTCTACCGTCACCCGCTCGCGCAATTGCCCGATGGTGTTCTTCGTCATTTCGATTCCTTAATGGCCTTCGTGATCGCGCGCTTGATCTTGGCCCTGGCCTTCTTGTTTCCAAGGCGGACAACCGGCCAGAAGAAGGGCTGCGCTTCAGCCTTGCTGGTCCCGTACTCGACAAGGTGCGGATAGCGAACCTTGTCGCTGCCGACTGTGATTGCAGCCGCGTTCTCCGGCACAACGAGCGAGCCGCCTGGCTGACTGTAAGGTGGCGTTTGCCGTCCGCCCTTCGTAACCGCAATGGACGCAATCAGGTCGCCGGTATCTTCTGGGGCGAGGCTGCGCATTTGTGTCGCCATCTGTTCTGCGGCCTTAACCGTCTCTTTCGCAACAGCCGTGCGAACTGCTCTAGGTATGGCATTGAGCCGACACTGAAGACTGGCAAGCCCGTTGCCTGAACTACGCATGCCAGCTTCGATATGGATAAAGCAGGCTGTAGAACCCGGCCGGCGTAACCGCCAGCGCGCCTTCGGTGGCGACGCCGCGCCATTCGTATAGGTGAGCGCCAAGCTTCAGCACGGCTTCCTCGATTGGGACCGGAACGCCATCCACAAAACTGGCGAGCGTCTGGCCAATGTAGGACTCGACATGGGCGATGGCCGCCTGCAGTTTGCGCTCAATAAGCGCGTCTTCGTGGCTATGCGTAACGCGCAATTCGCCCTTTAGGTCGGATAGCTCCAACGCCATTTCAAAAAACTCCAATTCGGAAAAAACGCGCGCAAATGGCCCACCCCGGTACCCAGGCGCGACACAAAAGTTCGGCTCTACCCCCTGGTACGGCCGAACGCTTGCGTCCTAGCCGTGTGACGGTCATGGCAGGGTTTGCAGAACGGCCGAAAATTCGACCATTTCAGCCGCAAATGGGGCGCTTCGCGTATCGTTTTGATGTGGTCCACGACGGCGCTGGGCCGATCACAACCGATTGTCGAACAATGCGGATGCTGCTGTAGAAATGCAGCACGCGACTTGCGCCACGCAGCGTCGTAACCACGGGCCGATGCAGACGGCCTGGACTTGTCGGCCATTGCTTTCTTGTCAACGGCGCATGAGCATGGCTGGCGATAAGGCACAACTTCTTGCCCACAAGCGCACATGCGCGGCGGTGCTGACGGCATAGTGAGTTCCTATGGTTGAAGCGGACGGCAGCGATTGCTACCGCCCGCAAGACCCTTGGCCGCACGGAAAAGCGGCTGGTATCTGGACCTTGGCAGATTGAACGGAAGAACTGCTAGAGTTGGCGCGCCGCATCTACCTTCGCGTTATCGGGCAGGCCCGCTCGATGTTGGAATCTCTAACATCCGTGCCCTCATTGCTTCCGCGCCGAATTACGCAACTGGCCGACTAGCCGCGTCGCCCTTAACGACGACGGCGCTGGCGACAATGCTTGTGCCCGACGCCTTCGTAATAACGGCGCGCACATATCGCTTGTGGCCAATATAGCCCTGCTTATAGGCCGATGCAGCTGCAAGCGTGGCAGGTAGCGAGCCGACAAGATACTTGCCTTCAACAGCAGCGAAGTCGCCGTCTGTCGTGGTGTCCGATTCCTGCAGTGCAACCGAATAGGCGCCGGCACCAGTGATTGCGCCTGTGTTGATAATGACTGCCGCACTATTGAAGCCCTTGAGGTCGACGGCTGCGCCCTTGGTGGTGGCGGCGTAGTCGACAGGCGCAAGCGTCTGTGTGGTGCTGAGATTAGAGGCGAGATCGCGCATCTAGGATTCCTTTATGCATATGGAGAATGGGGCGCCACAATGGACGCCCCGAATTGGTTGCTAACGAAGACGGTTTAAGACGTCGCCATCTTCAGCTTGCGGAACTTCTTAGGCTCAGCAACAGCGCCACCGACGCGCTTACGAAGATGGAACCTGGTAAAGCCATCCGTCGCGCGGATATACGGGTTCACAAGCACCTCAACATCGATGCGATCAACGACGCGATAACCGCTGAAATCGCCATAAGCGATCGGGAACTCACCGGCCACAATGTCTGGCATGTCGATCGCTTCAATGATAGGCCGCGACAACAGCGTTGCGGGCTGCCCGTCCTGGAATGAAGGCTGCCACAAGAACCGGCCGTCTCCATCCTTAAGCGTTCGAACGATGCCAAGCGCCGTGCTGTTCATTATCCAACTACCCGCATTGCGGTAGTGTGCTGGCTGTGCGTACATCAATTTGATGAGCGCATCCGCAGACAGATTGGTGGCGTGGCCATTGAGCGTAAACTCAATGTCGTCGCGCGTCATGAACCCTTCAGGCTGCTTAACGCCGGTGCCATAAGTGAAGGCCAAGCCTTCTTTCTGACCGACGTCTTCTGCGAAAGCCAGGCGAATTTCGGCCTCAATATCGAGGACGCTATCTTCAAGAAGCTGGTTCGACACATCGACAAACGTGTTCAGCTCATGAACCTGAATCTCAAGTTCGTTAAAGCCGAAGTCCGACTCTTCCTGAGTTTCCTGTTCGCCCTTCCATTTTGAGTTAGTCCGTCCCGTGCGGCCAGGCCAAGAGACTGAGCCGGCGCTTGTGCTGCGCACCGACGCGGCCTGTCGAATAGGCGAAAACTCAGCAATGTCGCGGATCATATCCAGCACGAATTCCTTCGGGGCTAGATAGCCTCCCTTCGGATCCGAAGACCGAATTAGCGACTTGGTTTCAGGCGAGTTCTTATCGCCAGTGCGCAAGTAGGCGACGAACGCCTTGCGTACCAAATCTTCGGGCTTTTCAACGTTGCGGATGATAGCCGGGCGGCCGGATTTCGTAACTAGCGTTTTCAGAGACTTGCTCACTTCTTCGACGGTTGCGGCGGTGCCGTTCACCGCCTCTTCTAGCGCGGTAAGGCGCTCATCAATGCCATCGACCTGCGCTGCAAGTTCGGTTGCGTCCACATTATCATTGGCTTCTTCTTCGATCTGGCTGTCTTCAACGGCCTTGGTCTTCAGTGCGGCTTTCGCCATGTTGATTTTACCCTTCCGGCCTGCAGCCGATTTGATTGAGGTGATCGTTGCGCCGGGATGTGCCGGGGCGGAAACGATACTGATTTCGACAAGATCGGCGGCGCTAATGTGCTGGCCGCCATGCGCGTTCTTGTCAGTCTTGAGCGGCCAAAATCCCACCGAAAGCGACTTGACGCCGGCGCTCTTAATGAGGGCGAAGATAGAGTCCGCGAGAGGAACTTCGCCCAAAAGCAGGCGGCCTTTAACTTCGAGGCCGCGTGCCGTTTCTTTGATGCTTTCCCATACGCCGATCGCGTTTTCGTCTTTGTGTGACCACAAGATCGGCAGCGTTTCGGGAAAGCTGAGCGCACCTTTTTCGATGGTGTCGCCGTATCGATCCGGCTCGTCAAAAATCCAGGCGATGCCGGAAACAACGCCCTCGTCGGTTACAGTTAGGGCCGACTTTGTTAGACGCTGCTTCATTCAGCGGCGCCCAACGCGCGATCGACTTCCTCGCGCTCAACGCTGCCCGGCGCCTTTTCCTGGCCAAAGAATGCGGCCTCTAGAATGCGCACTGCCAACGTTGTGTTTTCCGCAAGCGGCCGTTTCTCGACGTAGTTCGAGACAAGCATCAGCGCCGCTGATGGCGGCGCTCCGCCTCCAATCAGTGCCAAGCGGATAACCTCACGCACGTCTTCAATGCGCCAACTGCCATGCGTCATGTTCGCCATAGTAGCGTAGAGGCTGCGGTTGTTTTTCTCTTCGAATTCTCTGGCGCGTTCGTTATCCAGATTGAAGACGTGTTGGCCGTCCGCCCACGTTTCAATAAATCGTGCGTAGTCGCTCATGCGGCCTCCTTTAATGGTGGCGGTGTGGTTGTAGTATTTGGGTTTTCGAAGCGCTCGCCGCCGGCATAAGGCGGCAAGTTTTCGCGGGCGCGAACTTCATTAGGACTTAGGAATCGCGCCGCAATCGCCTTGCTGTAAGCCTCGTATCGTGCGGCGGTATCGGCTCGCAAAAGATCATCGACAAGGAACTCAAAATAGAACTCCTTGCGCTCGTCTGCGGTAAGCAGTTTGAGCCGTAGCTCGCCTTGCCAACGTTTGATCCAGGCCATCAAGCAGTATTCGACAAGCTGAGTTCCTTGGGCTTCGTTGTTGCTCCATGTCGCTCTGCCATAATCGCCAATAAAGATGGGTGGCACACGATAGACGCGCCCGATTTCTTCGATGGCGAAGCGTCTCATGTCGATCAGCTGCGCATCAACCGCTGTCATTGTGACCGGCGTGTATGTTGCGCTTGCCTCAAGCACTGCAGTGCCGCCACTCTGATCGCCGGAGTTGGCCGCTTGCCAGGATTTCGCCATGCGATCGGCAGCTTCATCGCCAAGCTCACCGGGTACCGTAATGACGCCCGCCGGCTTGCCGAAGTTTTTGAATAGCGTGCCGGCGTGACGCTCCATGACCATCGCCAATGCAATAGCGTCACGCGCCAAGTAGACGGGGCTGTCACCGACATAACCGTCTGATGATGGCGCCTTGATATGAAGAACGTCGCGGAAGTCGTAAACCGTCCGGGTGCTGCCGGTTGTGTAGATGTAAATCGGCTCACGGCTGTCGTCGTCTACCTCGACCTTAACCGAGCATGGATCCAGTCGGTGCAGCTCCACAGGACGACCGTCTTCGCGCAGAATGAAGGCGTAACCGTTGCCCCACAAAAGCGCGTCGCGCGTAACAAGTTCGCGGAACTCGTGTGCTGACAGCCATTCAGTTGCGGCGTCATGCAGCAGTGCTTGCGCGGCGTGTTCCTTGTCGCGTTCGCGCGAACCGTCCGGATTGCGGCGATAAACATGCACTGGAAGCTGGCCGATTGTTTCCGCTATGACTTGAACGGCAGCGCGCACCGCAACGCATTCCAGCGCATTGTGCGGCGTTACGGCAATGCCGGCTGCAGCCTGGCGAATGCCAAGCAATTGCCGCTCAATATCGGTGGGCGACGATAGCGACTTGCGCATTCTGGCCCACATCGTTTTGATATTCACTTGGCTGCCTCCTTCAAGATTTCAGCAACAATCCGCCCGATCGGGACAATGATTTCGCTGCGTTCGAAGACGGCGGGTGGCGTTGTTGCGAGGTATGGCAAGCCACAACCGCGCTTTTGAACAGCAGGCGCGATAAGCAGCGCAGATTGGTCCGGCGGGTGCTCCAGATTGTCGAAGGCTGCGGCGATTGCTGTCAGCCAGTTGCGTCCCGAGCGCTCAAGCTCGAAGGCGATACGAAGAACGCAAATGTCTTTCAGAGAGAACCAGCGGCGGCTTCGGCGCTTCTCGCAAAAGAGCGCAGCCACGTGACGTGACCGATGGATAAGAACGTCCAGTGATGCGCGGTGCAGGCCGCAATAAGCGGCCGCTTCCGCAACCGTGAAGGCGCGGGTTGTCCAGCCGTTCATGCGGCCTCCTTACAGATGTTAGATTTTCAAGCGGACAAAAAAACGCGAACCCGGCTCGCGCTGGAAAATGGGACGCGAACCGGGCTGGATCAGCCGGTTGGATAGGCCGGCGATTCTCTAGAACGAATTTAATGTGGAGTGTTGAGGCTTCAAGCGGAGGTCAGAAGAACACCCCCTCACTATACTCGCCCTAACTTTTGAAAATCGGAACCGCGTGGGCGATTTTTTTATCTGCGCACATGCGGAGCGGTCGTGTTACTCCGAAATATTTTTCAATAAGGGACAATTACCTCCCCTACTATACTCGCCCCGAAATCGCAGAAAGTAACACTTACGCCGCATTTTTCTTGGCGCGGCGCAGATTGTCGTTTGCGCGCGCTCATGCGGCGGTCTCATATCCGGCTGGGTCGTCAAACATGCCATTTTCATCAAGCTGAAATCGAGCGCCGACAAATTCATGCAAATCATCGCTTGGATTGTTTAGCCGTGCATTTTGGTAGCAGCATTGGCGCAACCAGTTGAAACCTGAACTGTCCAAAACGCGGGTTTGCGCCGAGCCGTCCCTGTCACGAAACCAGATTTGCGCACCGTCAAAATCGCCGCCAGAAAGGCGCGGCTTGATGCGCGTTATTACGCAAGACGGCCATTTGTGCGTCTGCCGATTGTCATTCGCGAATTCATCGTCCTTGAGCCATCGTTTCTCGCGCAACCATCGTTCAAGCGACATGCGCTTGCCGTTGGCTGTCCGCTTCCACGACGCAGCCGAAGCAATCATGTGTTCGACTTCATTTGCATCAGGTGCAATGTCTCGAAACACGCGCCTGGCGTTCGCCGGTTTTTCGTCAGAATAGTCGTAAGCCGCACGAAGCCGCTCAAACCCGTCTGCCGGTGCGGCGGCCAACGGCTCGCCCGCAACCGGAGCGGAAACATTATCAACTACCTGTAACCGGGTCCTTGTGACCGGTTCAGGTAGTCGTGTCTTTGGCCCATTGGCGTGGGCCGGTTCAACTGGCCCAATGTCATGGGCCGGTCGTGGGAAAATGCCTTGCGAAGCGAGATCTAGGACATTGATGACTGGGACGTAGCGGCTAGCGCCTTTGCCCTTGCCGCGGCCCTTCGATGTCCGGGCAACCCACCCGGTTTCCATCAAGGCGATGATGGCTCGCTGAACGGCGCTGCGCGTTGGAACTTCCGAACCCTCCGGCGCGCGTTGCTTCATTACCTTGGCGACGTGGCGCTGTGATAGAAGCGCATCGCCAAAATCGTCGTGATACCAGCCAACAAGAAAGCGATAAACGACGCGGGCGGTTTCGTAGAGCCGCGTGTCGAAATCTATTAATTGCGCCATTCTGAACTGGGCAACCGGGCCAGGAAACGCGTCAACTCTATGCGTCCAATACGCAACCGTTGAACCAGGATTTTCAGGCTTGTGATTTGTCACTTGAGGCGATTCCTTCGCGGAGTGCTGCGCTAGCGGCGCGCGATAGTTCATTGGCAAATTCTCGCGAAAAGGTCGCCGTTGCACGGCCGTGGCTATTCGCTGAATAAGTGAGGTGACGACCGTTGCTCTCGACCAGCCGAAGGCCGCATAGGCGGATTTCTGGCGTTATTTCGGCGTCGAAATGGGCAATGGCCCGACCGTCCGTTCCCGGCGGCGCCAGGCGGATTGCAAGAATTTTCAAGGTTCGTTTTTTCCAGTTGGCGGATGGGGTGTAGCCGGCTTCAGCCGGTCTTTTTTTGGCGGCCGCACTGACCGCCACTTTGCCCTGCTCTACTGCGGCAACAAGTTCAGGGGCGCCTTCATGGTGGACTTGCTTGGCGGTCCTCAGTGTTCTCTCGGAGATGTTCAACATTGCGGCGGCTTGAGGCTGACTGACTTCCGGCAAATTTGCCGAATGTTCCAAGTCGGTTCGCGCGCCTTGGTTCATATTTGCCAGCTTCGCCGCTACCATTGCCCTCTGACTTTCCGTCAGGTGGCGACGCTTCAAGTTGAGCGACACCACAAAACCTAGTGGATCGTTGCCGTCGTAATCGCGAATGGTGCAATCGACGCCGGAGGCTAGTGAAGCTCGGTAACGATTGCGCCCGTCAATTCGCCAAGGCGGCGCTCGGCTCGGATGCGGATAATTCTGGATACACTTCAAATATCCGCTTCATGACACGGTCTTTGAACAGATAGTAAGCTTCGGCTTTCCCGACCTTGCCGCCTAAGGCCCGCAATATTCGGTCATAGTCGACCAAGTTGTGCCTCACATAGTTCGCCGCGATTCGGCACAGAAAGTCAGGGTCAGACTCGGAATCGGCGTATTTGCTTGCTTCCCCGCGGTTGGCCCAAAGTTCATTGTAAGATCGAATTGCGCGGCGAAATAGATCGTTAAGATCAAGCCGCGGGACTTCGATATTGAGATCGCCCACAGCGTGAAGAAGTTCATCTCTTTTTGAATCCGCAGCAGCCTTCGCGGCCGCTGAAAGCTGAGGCCGGCGCTCCGCAACTTTTTCAAGCGCGGCAGCAACTTCGCTATGCATCTCTACCTCTTCAACGCGCTGGATCAAAAACAACCGCATCGGCGGGCCGGATCGATGGTAAGGATTTGTTTTTAGTTCGTCAGGATCGCCGAGATGCCTTTTGATTAAGCTATCGGTCCAACCACGCGCTTTCACGAGTTCTGACCATGCAACTGTCGATCTAGTTTGAGTGGTGCCGCTCATGCCACCCCCCTCCGCGCTGCGATACGCGCATCGATCCAAGATTCAACTTCATCACGGACGTACGCGATACGCCGGTAACCGAGTTTGACTGGCGAAGGAAATTCGCCCGCCCCCGCCATCAAGCTTAAAAGTGGCCGTGATAGGCTGGTGGCCAGCACCGCCTCCTTTGGCGCCATCAGACGCGATTTGTGGTTGTCGTTTGAATGCTGCATTTCGACTCTACCTCCACTGGCAGAATTGCCAATAATGTATAAACTACATTAATTAGCCATCGACGTCAATAATGTATTGCGTGCAATTATCATTTATGAGATGACTTACGAATGGCAACCCAGAAAGAACTCGTCGCGATCGTGTCGGAACGCCTGGGCGTTCCACTTGAAACTGTGACCGTTTTGGACCGGTTTCTTGCGGAAGCCGGCTTGCGGACGCGCGCGTTACGCGGCCGCGGTAGTACGCCGATGACCTATCGAGACGCTGCAAACCTCATTATCGCGACGGCCCTAGACTCGGCGCCAAAAAACGTCGTCCATCTCGTATCTGCCTACGGGAGCCTCAAGGCTTACAGGGTGATGGAAATTGACATCGATGCAGCCGCATTCGGCCAGACGTTCGGCGAATCGTTGGCTAAGTTAATTGATACCGTCGCAGTGTATGAAGATGACTTTAGCGCGCACGACGAAGCGTCAAATCACGCTGAGGCAGAGGTAACGCTGCGAGGTCCAACGCCACACGCACAAATATCGCTAATCAGAGGCGGACGGTCCACGACGTTCGAATATGGCGGAATCTATGGCGAAAAGAATGATCTGCGAAGAGCCATCCAATTCACTCAAGTCACACTGGGCTTCGTTGGCAAGGCGATTGCCAAAGACTTGCCGAGATAGTCCGCCCAATCGTCCATCAGAGCCCTGCGCTTTTCGAGTGCGGAACCGCGCCTGTATGCCGCCTCGGTTTTGTCCTTGATGACGTGCGCGAGCGCAGCTTCTGCGACATCGCGCGGGTAATCAGTTTGATCTCCCGCCCAATCCCGAAAGCTCGACCGAAGGCCGTGCAAGGTCGCTTGAGCGCCACCCGCAGCACGTAAAGACTTGATCATTGCCGTATCACTTATTGGTCGCCCATCTTTGCCACCTTCGAATACAATCGCGCCCGTCGACCGTTGATTCATAGCAGACAGGATACTGACAGCGCGCGCAGAAAGCGGAACCTCATGCAGTCGGCCAGCCTTCATTCGTTCGGCTGGTATTGTCCAAAGAGATTCATCAAAATCAATTTCATCCCAGACAGCACCCCGAACCTCGCCGCTCCGTGCGGCTGTGAGCGCGATGAACTCGACAGCGCGAGCGGACGTGCTGTTTGACTCACGCAACTTCGCAACAACGGCGGGAAGATCCTTGTAAGCGACGGCCGCATGGTGATCTTGCTTGGTGCGCCGGGCCGGGAGCAATTCTTTGAGTCCGCCCCGCCAATCCGCTGGATTGTCACCTTGGAACAGTCCCCTCGCCTTTGCGTGGTCGATGACAGCCGCAATGCGCATGCGCGTTCTGTCGGCAGTTTCTGGTATTGTTGTCCAAATCGGCAGAAGCGTCTCAACAACATCGTCGCGGGTGATTTCCGAAATGGTTTTGCCGTGGAGAGGTTTCGCGTAGCGATCAAGGGTCATGCGCCATTGCGCCTTGTGCTTGTCGTTCTTGAAACTCGCCTCTTTCACGGCAATCACATCGTCCATCACCTCGGCAAAGGTCTTCCGCCGAACAATGGTCTGCCCTCGCGCAAGCCGATCCCGTTCAACATCGGCCTTTTCTCTTGCCAACACCAAGCTCACCGACGCGGTTCCCTTGCCATAGCTACCGAGACCAATTTCCTTGCGTACATCGCCGCGTCTGAAGATGAACTTCCAATCTCGATTGACTGTCAGTGTTCCATCTTTTCCGCGGTGGTTTCGAACCCTCAAATATAGCCCATCTCCGTCAGAATAAATTCCGGGCTTTTCGAGGGTTCGAATCCGTGTTTCTGAAAGCTTGTTGCGCGGCAAGGCCATCCCCGTTGGCATACTTCAACAAGGAAAATACGGAAAATACACCTAAAATCAACAAGAAATGACAGCAATATCAATAACTTGCTTGTGTCGGTCGGGCACTCCCTCCGCCATTTTGGTATTTGTCCATACCGGAGACATAGGTAACAGATTGTACCGGAGACATGGGTTGCAACCCCGTGCCGAAGGAGGCCTCGAGGTGCAGCCCTTGTGCGTTCGACAGGCGCAAAAGATTGCGTCATTCACTGCCGCATCACATCAGAGGGCGACGCGCCACCATTGGGCCGGACGTTGTAGCCGCACAATGCCATCGTGCTGGATGGCCTGTGCGCGAGTTTCCACAATCTGCCCGTCAAGGACAAGATCAGGCGCGATCTCGGCCAGCGGGATCAGCACAAAGGCCCGTTCCAGCATTCGGGGGTGAGGCACGATCAGTCCCGGTTCCTCTATTGTGCGCCCGTCGAACCAAAGGATATCGATATCGATGGAACGTGGTCCCCAACGCTCCTTCCGGACGCGTTTGAGTTCGGTCTCCACCGCAAGGCAGCGCGCCAGCAAATCCTTCGCGGCAAGTTGTGTGGTGATACGGGCTACCGCATTCAAGAAGTCGGGCTGATCGGTCTTTCCCCAGGGCGGCGTCCGGTAAGGCGAGGAAACTCTGCCAACTGCGATGTCCGGCTGGCGGTCCAGCGCCGACAAGGCAAGCGCCATCGAGCGTTCCGGATCGCCAATATTGCCGCCAAGACCGAGATAGGCGTGGCTATTCGGGCCAGACAACCGTCACCTCGACATGGTCCAGGACGCCCCGCACCGGCGCGTTAGGTTTGCGCACGGTAATTTCGGCGCGTCTTACCTGCGGAAACTTCTTCGCCAGCGCCCGTGCAACCTCCCAGGCTAAAGCTTCGATCAGAAAACGGCGCTTGCCGGTGATGATCTTTTCGATGACGGAAAAGGCTTCGCCATAGTCAACAGTGCCCTCGATATTGTCGTCTTCGAGCGCCCTGCCCGGCTCCACATCAAGCACAGCGTCGACGTAGAAGCGCTGGCCGAGCGTCTCTTCTGCATCGTGCAGGCCGTGACGGGCAAAAAAAGCGCAGTTCTTCAGACGGATTGTGTACATGGAGCCTCAGCCGTTGCGGCCCTGCCGCCGGGCGCGAGCTGCCAGCATAGCATCAGCCACGGCCAAAGCATCCCTGCTGGAAACGACATCATGCACCCGGAAAATGTCGGCGCCAGCCAGCCGCAATGCGATGCTTGTGGCGGCGGTTGCGCCATCCCTTTCGAGCGGCGCCTGGCCGGTCACCGCACCGAGAAAGCGCTTGCGCGAGGCCCCGACAAGCCAGGGGAAATCCAAGTCGAGGAGTTCGCCGAAACGCTCCATCAGTTCGATATTTTCTTCTGCGGTTTCTTTCGCAAAGCCAAATCCGGGATCCAGCACGATCTGTTCGTCGCGTATCGAGGCGTTGCGTGCGACTTCTATTGCCTGAACCAGAAAATGCCTTTGATCATCAATTACATCTGGCAGTTTCTTACGGCTGCGGCCTGTGTGCATGATCACCAAACCAGATCCGGTTTCTGCTACTAGTCGTGCAATCGCAGGATCGCGCGATAAACCCCACACATCGTTGATAATATGCGCGCCGCTCTCGACGGCGCGTCGCGCGGTCTCAGCGCGGTAGGTGTCGACAGATATCAGCACATCCGATATTGCCCGGACCCCTTCTATCACCGGCAGGATGCGCTCCTGCTCAAGCGCAGCGTTTACCGGCTCCGCATCGGGCCGCGTCGACTCGCCGCCGACATCGATGATCGCCGCGCCTTGTTTCACCATCGCCACAGCTTGTGCGATCGCCGCATCAATATTGGCGGCCAGTCCGTCACCGGAGAAACTATCCGGCGTCGCGTTGACAATTCCCATGATGACGGCTTTCGGACCGAGACTAAGCGCCCGGCTGTGACCGACCGTCCAATGGCGTAAAATTGGCATCGCTTGTCCTTTATCGACGCGGTCTTGCCGGCTGCAGAGTTCTTCCCATGCGCGTCTCAGTTGCCCCGCGGAGGTTTTCGATTGCGGTGCTGCGCTTGCTAGCGCAATCTGTGTCGACGAGGCAACGCATGAAACCAGTCCTTCCCTTGCTTATGGCGCCCGCAATGGCGCTCTGTATTATCTATCCGGCGACGGCGGCAAGCGTTCGCAAAACCTATACCTATTTTGCAATTGGCGGGACGACGATGGATGAGATCCAGGCGGAGCTCTCGGCGCGCGGACCGCATGTCAAGAGCACCGGCGCAAGACATCCAGGCGCGACCCGTATGGAGTTCAATAGCCGGGTCGGCTATTCGGAGACGCCCAAGGGCTGCACGATCACCTCTGCTGTCGTCACTGTGAAAGCCAACGTGATACTGCCGCGCTGGAAACGTCCGCGTGGCGTTGATTCTGAAGTCAAATTCATCTGGGGGACGCTCGAGTCCGACATAAGGCGGCACGAAGAGAGCCATGTCGTGATCGCCAAGAACCATGCGCGCATGCTTGAGCAAAAACTGCTTTCGCTTGGACGGCAAAAGAGCTGCGCGATCGCCTCGTCAAAAGCCGAGGCGGCAAGCGAAAAAATCCTCGCTGTTCACGACAAGGAACAGCAGCGTTTCGACAAGATCGAGAGCATCAATTTTGAGAGCCGCCTGCTGCGTCTTCTGCAATATCGCTATGAGCGTTCCCGCAAAAAACAGGGCGGTTCTTAGACACGGCTCACGGTTAGATGAAATTGTTCCGGCGGCTCAGCGTCTGACGCCGAGTCGCTTCTGCAGCCTGGTGGATGATGTTGTGTATTGGACGCCTCCGCGCTCGCCAGGTTTGACGATGCGCCGGGCCGCCTGCGCCATCAGTGCGGCCTCATG